>Ga0105239_10000314_pt1 | contig 71313 bp, 55 predicted proteins | sample KBSC44metaG_FD_92761 | JGI IMG/M metagenome (GOLD analysis project Ga0105239, IMG submission 92761) | Corn rhizosphere microbial communities from Kellogg Biological Station, Michigan, USA - KBS C4-4 metaG | ecosystem: Host-associated > Plants > Roots > Rhizosphere > Soil | place: Michigan, USA...
AAAACATCCTGGAGAGAATGCCAACCACCAAAACAAGCCAATTACGGGATCTTCTCCCTGATCGGTGGAAGCCGAATTTATAACACTTTTAGACAACCTAGACGTGGTTCGGCGAATGCTTACACAACAAAGCACTAGTATACAAATAATTTTTTATGCGCGCTGCTCGGCCGTTAGTATCCGAAAGCAATATGCGACGCAGGAATAAAAACATAAGTTTCTCACAACTCTCAAATTATATCGGACAACTTCATAGGCGTGTCAATTTTCATTATAACAGTGTCAATCCAGGGCATATTCGTGAATAATCTCCTTGAGATCTCAGAACATATACTCCTTTCGTGACGAAGTGGTAAGAGAGTAAAGGATTAGCCTTGACGAAATAAAGGAATCTATTTTGATTATACCACCGTTAAAACACCTTTTCCGATAATATTAGCGTCGGGTTTGGCCGCAAGGCTATCTATTAAACGGTGGGTCCTCATATCCATGGGACTTTTTTTTGCGATTACCAGGGCGCCGGGAGGTGCAGAAATATCAATTTTGAATAATTTGTTTAAATAGCTGAAACGCGGTAGATTAGCTTGTAGGTTATATTGAGAAAGACGGTATGAATAAAAACGATCTGCTTAAGCTGGTTTCACAGGGGGACAGGGCTGCATTTGAACGTCTATTCAATAGTTACAGCAATAAAATATATTCCATTGCATTTGAGCTGACAGAGTCTTCGACAATTTCCGAGGAGATCGTACAGGATGTCTTTTTAAAGATATGGTTGAAAAGGGACACGCTTGGCGGTGTCGAACATTTTGAGGCTTACCTTTTCACGATGGCTCGTAACTATGTGTTTACAGCGCTGAAACGGCTGGCCCGTAAGGAATCTGTCGAGAAAAATGCCATGCAGCGGGCGCTCTTATTTTATAATGACACAGAGAATAAGGTGTTCGAAAAAGACTATGAAAAGATATTACAGGCCGCCGTCGACCGGCTGCCGTTGCAACAACGACAGGTATACAATCTTATAAAGGTAGAAGGATACAAAAGAGAAGAGGCTGCCGCAGCGCTTGAACTATCGCCCGAGACCGTAAAAACGCATCTCGCCAAGGCGATGCAGGCTATAAGAGCCTACTGCCTCGCCCGGATCGGGACCTCCATTGCCCTGCTTCTGCTGATCAGGGGATATTAAAAAAAATTTTAGGATCAGCTCACCCAAGCATTTATTGGCGTTCGTCTCTATAAGATAGTAATATCTTAATGTCATGCCTTTATCCCTGGAATATTTATTAACGCGATATGCCGACAAGACCTGCACCGAAGAGGAACGGGAGCAGCTGATGCAATTGTTGCAGGTGAATGAAAATGAATCAGTTGCTTTGGAATTGATCTACAAGATGATGGTGGAGAGGGCGACTGTCCATAGCATGCAAGAGAGTTCGGCGAAGGAAATACTTGAAGCCATTTTCAGCGTGGAAGAGATGGCGGTGCCGCGACGGAAGTTGGGGGTACGGCGGATGCCGGCTTGGCGACGACTGGCCGTGGCCGCGGCCTTTATTGGTATAATGGCGCTGGGGGGCTGGTTCTGGTGGCATTCGGAACGCGCGGTCGGCTTGACCCCGGCCGGGGGACCCGTGGCATCGGGGGCCCATAATGACGTGCGGCCGGGTGGAAACAAAGCGGTGCTGACTTTGGCGGGTGGCCAAACGATCGTATTAGACAGCGCGTCAAACGGGGCCCTGGCCAATGTAGGGAATGCGGAAGTGGTGAAGCAAAGTGATGGAAAGCTGGTCTATAAGCCGCTGGATGCCCGGGTTTCAGCGAGCGATGGCTCCGCGGCCGGTGTCCCCGCAGTAGCCTATAACACCCTGGCGACACCAAAGGGTGGCCAATATCAATTGTTGTTGCCGGATGGCAGTAAAGTCTGGCTTAATTCTACGTCCTCCATTACCTTTCCCACGGCATTTGTAGGGAAAGAAAGGAAAGTGACCATTAAGGGAGAGGCGTATTTTGAAGTGGCTGGCAACAATAAAATGCCATTCGTGGTCAAGAAAGACGGCATGGAGGTGGAAGTGTTGGGCACCCGCTTCAATATCAATGCTTATGAGGATGAGGACGCCATCCGGACCACTCTGCTGGAGGGCAAGGTGAGGGTGCACGGAGTGAACAGCGCTCTACCGGTCATCTTAAAGACCGGAGACCAGGCGTTTGTATCGCATGCCTCCCGTATGATCCCGGTGAAGGCGGTCGACGTCGACCTGGTGATGGCCTGGAAGAACGGCATGTTCCATTTTGAAGATGCGGATATAAAGACGGTGATGCGACAGCTGTCGCGCTGGTATGATATCGAAGTGGAGTATCGGGGTGTCGTAAAAAATGAGCCTTTATTTTTTGAAGCGCCTATGAATACCAATCTCTCTGAGGTGTTGAACGTAATAGCCTCAACAACAGGGCTAAAGCTGACCATCGAAGGGAGAAAGGTTGTTATTTCATAAGTTATTGAGGCAGATCCAAAGAAAACCGCCCCGAGGGCAATCGGAGCGGCGAATTCAGGTTATGCTCAATTGGTAATACTGGTATATCCCTTATTGTTTAACCTAAACAAATCAAAATTATGCATTTAACTGCTTGCCGCAGCCCTTTTTCCGAAAAAAGAGGGGTTGGGCGAAAACTATTGCTTGTGATGAAATTCTTGTCATTCTTTATGCTTGCCGTCTGCATAAGTGCTTCTGCCACAGGTTTTTCCCAAAAGGTTACCCTTTCGATGGAGAACAGTTCGCTGAAGCAGGTATTCAAAGAAATTAAGAAGCAGACCGGTTATACGTTCGCGTACAGGGAGGTCCTGCTGCAAAAGACGGGTAAAGTCTCTGTCCATATAAGTGGCGGCACCATTCAGCAAGTATTGGATATCTGCTTTCAACATCAACCACTGACATACTCGGTCTTCAACAATCATATTATTGTTATTAAAGAAAAAGAGGAGCGGCCCGATCCCAGGAGAGGGGCGCAGACGCCGGTCACTGCTGCACCTATTATCATTACGGGGAAGGTCTATACAAGCGCGGGAGCTCCACTGACCGGCGCCAGCATCCACGAAAAAGGAAGAAGCGGGGGAATAATGACGAAGGACGATGGTTCATTCGAAATAACCGTCGAGGGCTCGAAGTCGATACTGGTCATTTCATATGTCGGTTATGAGAGTAAGGAAATTTTAGTTGGCGGACAAACAGCCATCACTGTACGGCTTTCCCTGGCCAGCACCGCTATGAACGACATTGTCGTTGTCGGCTATGGTACGCAAAGGAAATCGGATCTTACCGGCGCCGTTACGACGGTGAAGGGAACGGAGATCACTAAAATAGGAGGAAGCAATGCCGCTGAAGCTTTGCAGGGCAAGGCTCCGGGAGTAGAAGTGTTGAGCCAGGGAGGGCCGGGATCTGCTCCGCTGGTATATGTGAGAGGCCTGGGGACCAACGGGGACGCCAGTCCGCTGTACGTCGTAGACGGGATGATGGTGTCAAGCATCGTCTATCTGGCGCCGGGCGACATCGCTTCCGTTGAGATACTGAAAGACGCATCGGCAACCGCCATTTACGGTAGCCGCGGAGCCAACGGCGTTATCCTGATAACGACCAAAAAGGGTCGTACGGGTAAACCGGTTATAAATTTTAATACAACTCATGGGTTTCAGTACCTTACCCGGAAATACGATGTTGCCAACAGCCGGCAATATGCTCAGCTGGTCAATCTCTTTAATACCAATGCCGGTAAGCCAGCTGTGTATAATAACCTCGATTCAATTGGTGCAGGCACTAACTGGATCAAAGAAGTGACCCAGCCGGGAATGGTACATGACTATTCCCTTTCGGCATCCGGGGGTTCTGAAAACAGCGTTTATAATTTGAGCGCATCCTATCACAAAGAAGACGGGATATTTAAATATACAAAATTCGACCGTCTGACCCTGAGGTCGAATAACGACTACAAGCTGATAAAAGAAGTATCAATAGGGCATGACCTCGCTTTCTCGATGAGTAACTACTGGGGGAACGCGCAGTGGAATGGCGGCCGTGGCATCAATTCCATTTACAGGATATCTCCCTTGTTGCCGGTACGTAAAACGGATGGTTCGTTTACGCCTGGCCAGGATCCGGATATCATTAATCCGTATGCGGCTCTGTATTATAATAAAGATGTGCATACGACTCCTTACCAGATCGTGGGAAATGCGTATATCAACTGGAAAGTCATAAACGGTCTGACCTTTCGCAGCAGCTATGGCATAGATTATACCAACAACAGGATCAACTCCTATACGCCGGCGTTCAATGTCTCGAGCCCCAACCAGATACAAGCTAATAATTCGCTGGAGAGCGGTTATGAGACGAAATTCACCTGGCTTTGGGAAAATACCCTGACCTATGACAAGGTCATCCATGATGACCATCATTTGAACCTGCTGGCGGGTTATACGGCTCAAAACTATGATTATAATATCGTAGATCTGACAGGATCCAATTTATTGTCCACCGATCCCAATTTCCGTTATATACAGGCGGTGTCCATGTCCAACATGTCCATTAATACGACGCTGCCTACCAGCGAATCGATCCTTTCCTATTTGTTCAGGGCGAACTATACGTATAAGGAGCGATATCTGCTGACGGCGTCGATAAGGGCTGACGGCTCTTCCAAGTTTGCGGATGGTCACCGGTGGGGCAATTTCCCGTCAGTCGCCCTCGGATGGAATGTTTCAAAGGAGAATTTCATGCACAACGTGGAGTGGGTCGATAATTTGAAACTGCGTGGCAGCTGGGGGCAAATAGGAAACAATAAGATCGCCAATTATCAGACGTATAGCCTGTTGACGGTCGATCCGGTATACAGCGGGGTGTTCAATGGCGTTTTTTACAATGACGCCACGATCACCGGGGCTGCCAATCCCAGCATCACGTGGGAGGTCTCTGAGCAAAAAGACCTGGGTTTGGAGTTTGCCACGTTCAAAGACCGGCTGAAGATAGAAGCGGATTACTATGATCGCAAGACCAAGAATTTATTGCTCGTATTGCCTATTCCCGGTGGCTCTACCGGTTTCAGTCCGGCCTATTCGAATGCGGGGACGGTACGAAACAATGGTCTGGAGTTTTCTATAGCGTACCAGGAGAATCATCGTGACTTCTCCTATGGCGTGAAGCTTAACGGAGCGATCAACAGAAACAAAGTACTGAATTTTGGCGGACAGACTGCCATTGTGGGTGACTGGATGATCAACTCCCAGCATCTTATCCAGGCGGGCTATCCAATCGGTGATTTTTATGGATATAAGGTGGCCGGGATTGCACAAAGCCAGAAAGAGATCGACGCGCTAAATGCCGTGGCCGTGCAAAAATCCGGAGTCGCCAACAAACAGTATTGGAATGGACTAAAACCGGGTGATCTGATCTTCCAGGATATAAAAGGACAGGGTTGGGTCGATCAAAAGGATCAGACGGACATAGGCTCGCCCTATCCCAAATTTATCGGGGGCCTCACCCTGAATGCGGCATACAAGGGATTTGACTTCACCATCGACCTCATGGGATCGTTTGGCGCAAAAATTTACAACAATGCCCGTAACCAGATACTGGTATCCGGCGTATCGAATATGAATGTGGAATGGCTTAATTCGTGGACACCCACCAACACCAATGCGAATATGCCGAGATATGCTGCGAATTCATCGGCATCGGCGGTATCCGACTTCAATATACAAAGTGGCGATTACCTGAAAGCCCGTTTTATTGAATTGGGATACACTTTCAGGTCCGGGGTATTCCGCAGGGCCGGGCTGAACAGCCTGAGACTTTATGCCGATGCGATCAACGCGTTTTATATTACAAAGTATAAGGGCTTTTCTCCGGAAGTGTCCAACGGCTATTCGGTTTCAACCATCGGCGATGATTTTCGCACATATCCCGTCACGGGAATGGCTAAGGTTGGTCTAACTATCACTTTCTAAAACAACTTCAGATGAAACCAAAATATTGCTTCTATATATTCCTTTCTATAATTATCAGCTCCTGTAGCAAAAGCTTTTTGGATAAACAACCACTGGGTGCTCTTTCCAGCGCCACGCTTGTGTCCGATACGTCAGCGCTGGGTTTGGCGGTCAATCGTATATATGGCTCCATCGCGTGGAGGGAGTATACGCTGGGGCGCCAGCAATTCAGCACGCATGAGCTCTGCGGCGACGATTTCATCCCTGGCTCAGACGCCAATATGAACCTGTTTCAAAATTATACGTATCTGGCAGATAACGGCTATATTCAACAGTATTGGGACAGGACCTATCAGAACATACATGATTGTAATGTTGTAATAGACAGGACGTCTGCTGTTGCAGCGGCCGCCCCTACATCGGCGGTGTTGTACGAGGCCCAGGCGAAATTTTTCAGGGGTTATTACAATTTTGATCTGACCAATGTATTTGGCGATGCGCCGCTGCGTGATCACGATCCCACTCCTGCCGAATATAACATTCCCAAGAGCACGCATGACCAGATAATCGCGTTGGTGATATCCGATCTAAAGTATGCGGTGGCGCACCTGCCGACAAAAGCGCAGTGGGGCGCTGCCCAGGCGGGACGGGTATCAAAGGCAACCGCGCAAGGTCTGCTGGCAAAGGTCTATTTATATGAACAGGACAATGCGAATGCAAAATTGTATGCCGATTCGGCTATCAGCAGCGGAGAGTATGCGCTCTATTCCAGTTACCGCAACGTCTTCGGCCCTGATCAATTATACGGAACCGAAAACATGATGCCAGGCGGATACATTTTCAACAGTGCTATCTGGACCGGCAGGTGGTATAATCCATACCTGCAGTACCAGGGATTGCCCAGCCTGGGCGCCAACGGGGTCATTTATCCTTCCCCGGGTCTCGTCAATGAGTATGAAAGCGGCGATCCCCGTCTAACTGCTTCTATTTTTACAAAGACGGATGTTGTCACCGGATACAACAACAACCAGCCGGTAGCCTTTCCCTCGAATACCAACTATGCCAATAAGAAGGTGATCTGGCCTTTTTCTTATTGGAACAATTCGAACTTCAGTTTCCAAAACGTAAATCCGATGTTTTTGCGATTTGCGGATGTTGTGCTGATCGATGCAGAGGCAAGTAACGAACTGGGGAATACCGCCGATGCATTGAAGTACCTGGAGCAGATACGTTATCGTGCGAGGGGGAATATGAGCTTTGCCGCGACTGTCAGCGCAGGAATGAATGGCGGTGCCGGTATTTTGCCTACAGCAACAACTACGAATAAAGCACAGCTGCGTTTGGCTATATGGCACGAGCGCCGGGTAGAGATGGCTATGGAGTTCAACCGGTGGTTCGACCTTGTCAGGTATAACAAAGTTGCGGCTCCTGATGGAAGCGATGGCAGCGGATACACGGTAAACCTGCTCAAGAACGTATACGGGAGGACTGGTTTTGACTATGGAAAATTCAGTCATTTCCCTATTCCATCGGTATACATCACCTCCTCCAATGGGGTGTTAGTTCAGAATACTAACTGGTAAAAAAATTAACTGCGATCATATGAAAAGTTCTACTGTTTTTTTCAAAACGGCACTGGCACTGTTATTTGCCGTGGTGTCCCAGTCTATACTTTTGGCGCAAACCTTCGTACATCCGGGAGGTTTGCATACAATGGCCGACCTGGACCGGATGAAAGCAAAGGTCGCGGCAGGGGAGCATCCCTGGATAGACGACTGGAATGTATTGATCAAAGACGGTGCAGCGCAAAATACCTATTCAGCGGCAGCAAGGGGCAATATGGGGACCAGCCGTCAGCGCGCCGATGCCGATGCGCATGCGGCCTATCTGAATGCCATACGGTGGTATATAACGGGTGATACGACTTATGCGGCTTGTGCGGTACGTATCTGTAACGCCTGGGGCTATACGGTCAACCAGGTTCCTACGGGTACTGATATCCCTGGCCTGAGCGGCATTCCCATTTTCGATTTTGCCCTTGCGGCGGAGGTATTGCGGATATATCCGGGTTGGAAGCCGGCAGATCTTGCACAGTTCAAGAACATGATGCTTACGTATTGGTATCCGGTCTGTCATAGTTTCTTAACCACCCACAATGGGCTCTGTTCGTCCTATTTCTGGGCAAACTGGGACATTGCCAATACGGGCGCCATGATCGCCATGGGTGTTCTTCTGGACGATACCGCGGTATTCAATGAGGGGATCAATTATTTCAAGAACGGCTCCGGTCCGGGGAACATCGACAATGCCGTGTACTATATGCATCCCAATGGTCTGGGGCAGTGGCAGGAGAGCGGTCGCGACCAGGAACATGCGCAATTGGGAGTAGGCATGATGGCCTATTATTGCCAGGTAGCCTGGAACCAGGGCATTGACTTGTTCGGTTATGAGAATAATAAGCTCTTAGCCGGTGCAGAGTATGTCGCTCACACAACCCTGTCTCTGCCTGTGCCTTATCAACCGTACAATAACTGTGACAACGCCAATCAGAAGTGGTTGTCGACTAATGGGCTGGGGCGGCTGGATGACCGCCCGGTCTGGGAGCTGCTGTACAATCACTATGCCGTGCTGCAGGGATTGTCCGCGCCCAATGTACAGGCGATGGCGGGTGTAACGAGGCCGGAGGCGGGAAGCATAGATCATTTTGGCTACGGAACCCTCACATTTACCTTAAATAGCGGGACGTCTCCTTATCCGCCAGCGCCGGCGCCACAGGCTCCGGCAGGGCTTACCGCCGCGGCGGGTGTGGGCAATGTAAGTCTGGTGTGGCAGCCGGCCGATCCCGCAACGGTCCAGGGGTATTCGATACTGCGTTCAGCCACGTCCGGTGGCCCGTACAGCGTCATTGCTACGTGGAACAGGAACACCTATCCCGGCTATACCGATTATAGTGTAAAGAATGATTCGACTTATTACTATGTGATCAGCGCAAATAATCAGGCAGGCGTCAGCAGCAATTCGGCTGAAGTTGTCGCCACGCCACGGACGGCCAAAGCGACATTGCCTCAGGGATGGACGACCCAAAATGTGGGGACCAGTCTGGCGGGGAGTGCAGCTTATGCCAGTGTGGCCGGTGGGTCCTTTTTGGTCACCGGCTCGGGGCTGCTGGGCGGGACGTCTGACGCCGTAGGCGGATATACGTATGGAATTGTATCCGGTGATTTTACTTACACGGTCAGGCTGGTCGGCATGGGTGGCAGCCAGACGGGCATCATGGCACGTGAGTCGCTGGACCCGTCAGCCAGGACCTTTGTAATGAAGAGAGGCGATGTGGGCTGGAGGGAAGGCGGTTACGGTAGCCGGTCGACAGCGGGTGGAAGTATGAACTGGATCATGGGAGATGACTATACCTGGCTGCCTGCCTGGTACAGGCTGAAGCGCGTCGGGAACACGATCACCGGGTACGAATCCGGGGACGGGATCACCTGGTTCGCGGTGGGAAGCGATTCGGTGACCAGCGCCGGTCTGTATGTCGGATTCTTAGCGACTTCGGGAAGTATTTCGGGGGCCAACAGCTCGAGTTTTGATAATGTTACGCTGGCTGTCGCCGACACTACTGCACCTGCTGCGCCTTCCGGTCTTACGGTCAAGGCCGGGAACACGCAGGACTCTTTGACCTGGAATGCCGTGCCGGGTGCGTCCGGCTATACTGTCAAACGGGCAACGGCAAGCGGCGGGCCTTATCTTTTAGCGGCGACCAATCTAAATCTGACCCATTACCTGGACACGGGTCTGGTCAATGGGATTACCTATTACTATGTGGTTACTGCCTCTTCGCTGAACAGAGAAAGTTCGAGCTCTTCCGAGGCCAGCGCCACTCCTATGCTGTCTCTGCCGCCTGTACCGGATAGCCTGTCGGCGGTGGCTTTGTCGGCGAAAGCGATAAGCCTCACATGGACTACAAGCCTGTCGGCGAGTAGTTATAATGTCAAAAGAGCCCCGGCCAGCGGCGGCCCTTATGTTCTCGTTGCGAATGTGTCTGTCAATAGTTATATCGACAGTCTTGTCGCGGATACGGTCACTTATTTCTATGTAGTTTCGGCAGTGAATGCTATCGGGGAGTCCAAGGTCACGTGCGAGGTGAGCGCGACTCCGGGCAATTTGGATTATTGGAAGTTCGATGAAACATCAGGGACGACGGCCTTCGATTCCTGGAGTACCCGCAATGCAACGGTCAATGGAGGTGCTGTTTGGGCGCCGGGGATCGTTGGAAATGGCATTTCCCTGGATGGTGTGTCCGGCTATGTTGCTGCGCCGGCGGGCATCCTGGCAAAAGACTTTACGATCAGCGCATGGGTTAAGGTGGCTGCTCTTGCTACCTGGGAACGCATCTTCGATTTTGGCTCCGGGAAAACGAGCTATATGTTCCTTTCGCCGCAGAGCAATACGGGTACGGTCCGGTACGCCATTTTTACGGGTAGCGGGAGTGAGCAGCAGATCAATAGCAGCAGCGCATTGTCTGTGAATGTGTGGCATCACCTGGCCGTGACCTGGTCGGGAAATGTGGGCATCCTGTACATCGACGGGGTAGAGGCGGGCAGGAATAGCAATATGACCAATAATCCATCCTCTTTGGGTAGCACGACTCAAAACTGGATAGGACGGTCGCAATTTAGTGGTGATCCCTATTTCAGCGGGTCGGTCGATGAGTTCAGGATCTACGCGAGGGCACTGAGCGCTGCGGAGATATCGTCGCTGGTCGGCAATACGGCGCCTCCTCCACCGGTGAGCCTGTCCGTGATACAGGGGAACAACCGCAATTCACTGACATGGAGTGCAGCCGTCCGAGCCGTAGGTTACAAGGTGGGGCGTGCGTTGCTCAGTGACAGCGCTTATACAACGATTGCCGGCAGTGTTACTGATACTACGTTCATCGATTCGACGGCAAGCAATTGTAACAGTTATAGGTACGTGGTATCGGCAGTTGGCAAGGGGGTTTTGGGGAATGCAAGCGATCCTGCCTGCGCTGTCTGGGGGCAGAAGAGTAAGGGAACGCTTATCGGTACGGCGGGTTCATGGGGGAATAACAGCGCCACGACCATTGCCGCGGCGGTGGACGGTAATTTGGGTACTTTCTTCGATGCACCGGTTGCCAGTGGCGCCTGGGTAGGTTACGATCTTGGGGCGGATACGCTTGTCGTTGAGCGCGTCAGGTTTGCGCCGAGGACCGGATTTGCGTCCCGTATGGTGGGAGGAGTTTTCCAGGGGGCGCATAAGGCAGATTTCAGTGATGCGGTTACGCTGTTCACTATTTCTGCCACGCCGGAATATGGGTCTTTGACTTCTCAGCCGGTATCGAATTCTACGGCATACAGGTATGTTCGATATCTGTCGCCTGCCAATGGCTATTGTGATATTGCGGAGCTGGAATGGTGGGGGTTGTCTGCGAAACTCCCTGTTGTTATCAGCAATAATAATGTAAGTGGTATAGCCGATTCGGCCTTTAGCTATACGGTCCTGGCGACCAATATGCCTGCAGGATTTAGTGCGGCGGGATTGCCTGATGGTCTTACAATAGACAATTGCAGGGGTGTGATCTCGGGTATACCGACGGTGTCCGGCATATTCCCTGTAGCGATCACTATTCCCAATTATTCGGGGTCGATCACGGATACGCTGCAATTGACCGTATATCGGCGGCCTCTTGTGCAGGCCCGGAATATAACAGTGGCGGTCGATTCGGGCGGGAATGTTGCGATCACGCCGCAACAGGTGGATAGTGGTTCTGTCAGCTATAATGGATCGTTGGTGCTGAGCCTGGACAGAACGGGTTTCTCCTGCGCGGATGTGGGATCGTCTTTGGCTGTAACGCTTACGGGAATCGATGGGATGGGATTGAGGGGTTCAGCCACCGCGCTAGTAACCGTAGTCGATAGTATACTGCCGATCGCTGTGGCGCCTGCGGGTCAGGTCTTTTGTTATTCCGGAAGCAGTTACCGGGTGCCAGTGCTGGTGGCTTCGGATAATTGTGGTATCGGATCTGTCGGGTATGCTGTGAGTGGTGCTACTACCAGGAATGGGACCGGTGCGGACGCCAGCGGTGTCTTTAACGTGGGATTGTCCACGGTGGTATGGACGGTGACCGATGTTCATGGAAATGTCGATACTGCGAGCTGTACGGTATTGGTGGATGCTCCTGTAACGGTCGAAATCCCCGATGTATATGCGATCAGCCCTTCGGCTACCAATGCCAATACTATCTATACGGGGTATGGCCCTGCCACGCTGACGGTCAGTGCTTTGGCCGGGGGAGGAACGGCTCCATTCGGATTTAAATGGAGTGGTGGCGCAACCACGCAGTCGGTGGCTGTTGGTGTAGGTGAACATGCTGTTACCGTAACTGACAGATACGGGTGTCCGGTTGCTGATTCTATTTTAATTGTCAGTCAGAATGTCGCCTGTGGCAAGCTGAATAACAAGGTCGTGGTTTGTCATAATGGTATGGATCTTTGTATAGTCACTACGGATGTCAAGGATCACCTGGCTCAGGGTGATAGACTCGGATCCTGCAGTATGCAGGCCAGCCAGGCAAGTACTGTACAAGGGGGGAACGCGGGTGGATTCCAGCAAGTGGGGATATACCCGAATCCTGTCGCTGATGCAATGACGATCAGATTAGGGGGATTGAATGGGAAAGCCTATCTGAAGCTATACAATGGAAATGGGGTAATGGTGTTTTCTCAGGTGTTGACGAGCAATACCACCACTGTTCCGATGCGTGGGATGGCTGCCGGGCTTTACTTTGTTCAGATCATTAATGGCAAGGACGTTGTAACGGAGAAGATACTTAAGCAATAGTTGTTATAAAGTGTTGTATGTAAGGAGGCTGTATCGTATTCGGTACAGCCTCTTTTTTTATGGAAATTTTTCGGGGGGGGGTTAAAAAGGGAATTTTATCTCGTAGATGCTCGGCCAGAGTTTGCCGGTTACGTATACTTTTCCTGACGTGGAGTCGTAGGCGATGCCGTTGAGGACCTCGGCTCCGGGGTATTTGTTGCGGGCGTCGTTCTCCAGGCCGTCGAGGTTCATTTTTCCTACCACTTTTCCGCTGGCGGTGTCAATTTTCAGGATATAGTTGGTTTGCCACTGGTTGGCATAGAGGTAGCCTTTTATCAGCTCGAGCTCGTTGATATTGCTTACGGGCCCGTTGTTGTCGGTCACGCCCAGGACCTTTACCAGCCGGAAGGTGTTGGGATCCAGGTAGTTGATATTGCTGGAGCCGTCGCTCATGATGAGGTGGGCGCCGTCAGTCGTCATTCCCCAGCCTTCTTTGCTCGGGAAGGTGAATTCTCCCAGTTTCTTGAAGGTTTTGGCGTCGTAGATGAAGCCGACCTTGGTGGTGTAGGTCAGCTGGTAGACTTTTCCGTCGAGGAAGACGATGCCTTCGCCGAAGTACTTATTGCGGTCGAGCATGACCTTGGGGGTGATCTTTCCGGTGGAGGGGTCGACCGTGCCGAACATCGACTTGCGGCTTTCGGGCATTTCCGGCTCGGTGCCTGTGGCTTCGTAGAGGTGGCCGTCGTGGAAGAGGAGGCCTTCTGTGTAGGCGGAGGTGTCGTGCGGTATGGCTTTTATGACCGAGTAGTTGATCGTCGGCGGGGTATTATCGGGTGTTTTGGTAGTTTCGGCGTTATTGGCCTGCCGGTCGTTGTTGTTGCAGGCGGTAAGGAGAAATATAAGGGCAAAAAAAGTGGTGACTCTGTTCATGGTGTAAAAATTGTATAAAAAACTTGCATTTACCAAAAAAAATTTATTGTTTTACAGCGGCTTATCTTCTGGATACCATTCCTGCCAACGCTCACCACGATACCGGCCGGAGGGAATCCGGTGGTTATTCAACTCACCAAGAGCAGTATCCTTTCTGAATAACTGACTTTTTCCATTTTAACCTTATCTGGACGGAGTCCAGTAGTATACGAGGCTAGCCGAGTGTACAGACATTAGCGGTGTTGAGGGAAGAATTTATTTTTCAGATAATTTTTTCCGAAATCAAATAGTCCGCGAAGACGGCGCTAACGAATTTTTGCTATATACAATCCGGTTACCCACCCCTCCAATACCGATGATCTACCGTTCGAGAAAAAGACGGTATAATGAAGTATTTTCTACCCTTTGTAGGATGCATGTTGATCGCATTTCCCGGTTGGACGCAACGAGACTGTCGTTCGTTCGACTACAGGCAGCAGCAGCTGAACGCAGACGCCTCTCTGGCCGAAAAGGTGGAGGCTGTCGAGCAGTTTACGCATATGCAACTGCACAGGCCCTCTGTCACTATCACTGGTGAGGGGACAAAGGAGACTGTTCCCGCCGTGATCACCATTCCTGTTGTCGTACATATCATCTACAACATATCTTCCCAGAATATCAGCGATGCCCAGGTACAGTCGCAGCTGGATGTGCTGAATGCCGACTATGGCAAGCACAATGCGGATACTTCTCTGATACCTTCGTATTATACAGGGCTCGCGTCGGACTGCGGATTCCGCTTTGTCCTGGCGGGTGTCGATACCAATGGTCATTCCACTACGGGGGTGGTGCGCAAGCAAACCAATGCCGTCTCGTTCTCTCTCAACGATGACGTTAAATTCAGCGCGCGGGGTGGGGATGATGCGTGGGATCGGGACCGTTATCTGAACGTCTGGGTATGTAATCTTTCCGGGAATGTGCTCGGCTATTCCAGCCTGGTTGGCGGGCCGCAGACCACGGATGGGGTGGTTATAAAGTATACGGCGTTTGGGACGAAGGGAACGGCGTTGTCTCCCTACAACAGGGGAAGGACGGCGACGCATGAGATCGGTCACTGGCTGAACCTGATACATGTATGGGGGGACAGTCCCTGCGGGGATGACCAGGTCGGGGATACGCCGCCACAGCAGCAGGCCACCTATGGCGACCCCAGCGGGATCGTCATTTCGTGCAATAATGCTCCATATGGTAATCTATATATGAACTATATGGATTTTACGGACGATATCGGGATGCATCTTTTTACCAATGGTCAGCGGGCGCGGATGCGGGTATTGTTTGTGGATGGTGGGTTTCGGCATGCTTTGCTGGCCTCTCCTGCTGCGGTGGTATCGACACCGGCGCAGGCTAGTGGCGCTGGTGTTACGCTAACTGCCTCTGTTATGGGTGTGTATCCCAATCCGACGATGAATACTACTACGGTTAAATTGACCGAGACGGGGGGCGTGCTGGGGGTATATAATCTAATGGGCGCGCGGGTGATGGCTGTGCGGGTCACGCAGGCCAGTGTCCAGCTGGATCTTTCCGGGTTGGCCGGGGGTATTTATTTTGTGAGGATGGAGGGGAAGAGTGGGGGTATACGAATTGTGAAATTATAAGGGGTTTTAGCCGGCTCGCTGCCGGGTCAGGTGGGTTCGCCGGCGCGTTAGCCAGGTTCACCGCCACTGGTCATCAGCGCCGCGACCTTTTCTCCTACGACGGGTGCGAGCGCCACGCCCATTCCGCTCATGCGGACAGCACAGAATACGTGTTCGTTGACGGCCCTGATGATGGGCATTTTTTCGCTGCCCATGGCCATAATACCGCTCCATCGATGTTCGATAGTATAGAAGCGACCGGGGAGGATGACTTCTCCGAGGAAGCGCTCCAGCTCGTTCTGGATGCGTTCTGTCGTTGCCATATCGGTGGTAGTCTCTTCTTCGAAGGCGAGATTGCGGGCTCCGCCGAGGAGCACTCTATCGCCCAGATCCCTGAAGTAATAAAATCCTTCGTCGAAATGAAAGCTGCCTTTGAAGGGCAGTCCTTCGATCGGTGACGTGACCAGGACCTGCCCGCGGGCGGGGATGATGTCCAGCTGGGGCAGCAGCTGGAGGGCGAAGGCATTGGTCGTGACCAGTATCTGGTGGGCTATGAGGGGGACTCCATATTGTGTGTGCAGCAGCAGGTGGCCGTGTACCTTTTCATAGCCGGTGATCTCGGTGTTGTTGAGTATGTTGACGCCCATGGATTGTACTTGCCGGATGAGGGCCTGGCACAGCTTGCCGGAGTGCAGCTGTCCTTCGGACTGGTTCTCGATGAGGTATTGGACATTTGCGAAGCCGAACTCACTGATCTTTTCGTTCTGGAGGCGGAAGGTCTTTTGCTCGCCGGTGATCTTTTTGAGCAGACGGTTGAATTCGTCGATGGAGGACCGCAGCTGGTCGAGGTCCGAGAGGTCGGGGGGCTCGGAAGTGGAGTTGGAGTTGTTGGGGGCCTCGGGGTGGGAGGCGGGCCCGGGGGTGTTTGCGGGGGAGGCCTGTGGAATGGGTTTTCCGCCGCCGATGAGCTCGTAGCCGCCATATTTTTCAAAGCCGATGGCTTCGGAGCCGAAGATCTTTTTTATTTTTTTGATCCCCCGGTAGCGCATATCCACCAGCTCGAGCAGCTGGTCCGTGCCGAGCTGTCGGGCGTCGGTGACGAGCTCGGAAAGGCTGCCGAAGCAGGCGAAGCCGGCGTTGCGTGTGCTGGCGCCGGAGGGGATGAGGCCGCGTTCAACGATCGTTATGCTTAAAGAGGGGGCGAGTTTCTTCAGATAATAAGCGCTCCATAGCCCTACCAGACCACTGCCTGCGATGATGATATCGGCAGGCGCAAAAAAACTTTCTTTTTCCCAGACGGATAGCTGTGCCATACTAGTGATTTCGGCTGAAAAGTAAACATTAATTTTGACTTAACTGAACGGAGTTCAGTTAGTACACGTACACGAGCGAACGCGAAGGGTACGAACGAGGAAGAGCGTGGCGAAGCAGCTCTGACGAAGTTCTTCAGAAATTAGAGGTTTCGCTGCACAACCGAGGAACGAAGGTTGCGAACGAGTCTTTGCCGGTGGCAAAGGCGAAGTTCTTTATATTTGTTCTTAATTTTTTGAGCGAGACAATGCCGAAAAGAAGTACTATACCAGTGCACAAGCTGCAGGAGCATACGGATCAGCGATACCACCTGGAGAGGGTGGACTGTGAAAATGACAAGATCAAAAACTCTGCGCCGATGGATGCGCATCGGGATGACCATTATATTTTCATGGTGCTGGAGAAAGGGTGGAGCAGGATGATGGTGGATTTTCAGCAGTATGAATACAGGTCAAATACCGTCAATTTTGTACTGCCCGGCCAGGTGCACGATTTTCAGGGCATGGGCGATGATACGATCGGGTGGTATCTGGCGATGGAGCCGGGGCTTGTTCCCGACCTGTTCAGGTCTGTGCTGGAAGATCCGCTGTTGCATCAAAAGCCGCTGACCCTGGACAACGTGCTGATCGAGCCAATGACGCAGTGTCTTAAGCTGGCGCATATGCTAAGGCGGCAGCAGGAGTCGGTATATTCCCGCCAGTGTATCTTTTCCCTGCTAGGTTCTTTTGTGGGACTGGTAGCGGATTGTTATGCGGGGCGGCCGCTGGCGGCGGACGGGAAGCTATCGAGGCCAAAGATGATCACGCTTGAGTTCAGGCAGATGGTGACGCAGCGGTTCCGGACGATGAAGAGCCCGGGCGACTATGCCGAGGCGATGCATTTGTCGTTGTCTTATCTGAACGAGATCGTGAAGGATACAACGGGCTTCCCGGTGAGCTACTGGATACAGCAGGAAGTGGTACTCGAGGCCAAGCGGCTGCTTTATTACAGTCAGTGCAGCGTAAAAGAGATCGCCTTCGAGCTGGGATATGAGGATCATACCTATTTTTCGCGCCTCTTCAAGAAGCAGGCGGGGCGGACGCCGGGGGAATTCCGGGGGGAGTACCGGGGGGATACAAGGGGGTCAGGGGGGCAGGCTGAGAGGGAGGGCGTCCCCGGGGAGTACCGCGAATAGTCCAATGCTTACCCTTGATACGCCATTGGTAGGAAGGGCAGGTTGTCGTTGTTTTGCAGCATGAATAAGCTTACACAAAAGGCACTATCGCTGGCCGAGAGTCCATTTATCCACTCTGCGCGGGTACTGGCTGTCCGGACCTGGGAACCGGACACGATGCGGGAGATCGATCTGCATTTGCCGGATTGCGACATGAGCAGGTGGCATAGTGCACAGCATATCAAATTCAAGGTTGGGAATTTTATATACCGGGACTATACGCCGTCGGGATGGGATGCGGAGACGAGGACCTGTACGCTGATCGTCGTTACGGCCCACGATGGCCCGGGAAGCCGGTGGGGCCGGTCTTTGCAGACCGGGGATACGGTCTCCTATCTGGGTGTTGATTCTTCGCATCAGCAGCCGGCGCGTGGGAAGCCGCTGGTATTTTTGGGGGATGAGACGGCTATCGGCCATTTTCTTGCCCTACAGCAGCTGGCGGGTAGCGGGGCTAAGATCAGCGGGGCTATTGTACTGTCGGAGGACCATCATCGCGATGAGTTCGGGCAGTATTTTACGGGATGGGGGCTGCAGTCGCTGAGAAAGAGGTCTTCGCGGGACTATGGTGAACTGGAGGAGTGGATCGCCGGGTTGGGTATTGAGAAGCACAAGGATACAATATTTTATCTGGCGGGATATAGCCGCGAGATCGTGAGGCTGAGGAGGCTGTTGCGGCGGAGGGGGGTGAGTCCGGGGCATGTGAGGGCCCAGGGGTTTTGGAATTAGGGAGGCGCACCGTGGGACGGGTGACCGCGTCAGGTCATCGGGAGGATGATAGGATTAAAGGCTTTGGAGGCGATCATTACTTTTTGTCCCACGTGGAGGCCGGTCCTTTCTGTGGCGGTGGCGATGACCTTTACGATACTGTTGCCGGATAGTATGCTTACGACATAGACGATGTCTGCGGGTTGGATATCGACGATCTCTCCGGTCGTCCTGAATTTGCTGCTGATCTTTTCTTCAAGGAAGACCTGGGGGGCGGGGCCTTGTTTTTGTATCTTTCCATTTTCCAGCACTATAACCTCATCGGACAGCCGAAATATTTCCGGCAGGTAGTGGCTGACGAGGATCGTCGTCAGTTCGTAGAACCGGTGTGCTTTTCGGACGAAGTCCTGCAGCTGCAAGCGCATATCGTCGCCGGCGGAGAGGGGTTCGTCCAGGAGCAGCAGGGCGGGGCGGCGGGCGATGGCGCGGGCGAGGGCTGTGCGTTGTTGCTGGCCGCCGGACAGGAGGGTGGGTTTGCGGTGCTGCAGCTCTTGCAGCTCCATCATTTCGAGGAGCTCGTCAATGACCTGGCGGTCGGCTTTTTTGGGGAGGGCAAACTCCAGCTGCTGGCGCACCGTCAGGTGGGGGAAGAGGGCGAAGTCCTGGAAGACAAAGCCGATGGAACGGGACTGTGTGGGGAGCCGGGTGGGGCGGGATGGTGGGGAGAGGTGGCCGGTGTCGAGCCAGGTCTCGTCATTCATTTTAATATAACCTGTGTCTGCATCGGTGAGGCCGGCAAGGATGCGAAGGATGGTGGTTTTACCGGCTCCGGAGGGGCCGTAGAGGGCGAGGAGGCTGCCTTTTTTGAGCTGGAAGCCGACGTCGAGCAGCTGTCTGCCGGATGCAGTGTGAAGGGTTTTGGTCGCCTGAAAGTAGAGGAAGCCAGGGGCGGCCTGGGGGCGGAGGAGGCTGGGGGTAGCCTGGGAGTGGGGGAAGCCGGGGGTTGCATTCATAGGGGGGATCTGTTGTGGCGGTGATTGATGAGGTAGACCAGCAGGAGGATAGAGAATGAAAGGGCCAGCAGCGCCAGCGCGTAGTGATTGGCTTCGGGATAATGTGTAGACTGGACCTCGTCATAGATGGCTACCGAGGCGACTCGTGTCACGCCGGGTATGCTGCCGCCGATCATCATGACGACGCCGAACTCTCCGATGGTATGGGCGAAGCTGAGGACGGCGCCTGTGATCAGCGCTGCGCGCAGGTTGGGCAGCAGGATATGGATGAGGGTCGTCCAGTCGGATTTGCCGAGGGTGCGGGATGCCTCGTGGAGGTCGGGTGGCAGGTGCCGGAAGCCGGCTAATAAGGGATTGACCATGAAAGGGAGGCTATAGATCACAGAGGCGACGACCAGGCCGGGAAAGGTAAAGACGAGGCGAATATTCAGCCAGTGGTCGAGCAGTCTGCCCAGGCCCGTTGAAGGATTGAAGGCCAGCAGGAGATAGAAGCCCAGCACCGAGGGAGGAAGGACCATGGGCAGGCTGACTGTCGCTTCGACCAGCGCCTTCCAGGCACGTCGGCGTGCGGCCAGCCACCAGGCCAGGGGGATGCCCAGCAGCAGCAGGATCGCCGTGGTCAAAAGAGCCAGGCGCAGGCTGAGCCAGAGTGGTTGCCAGTCAATCATGGGCCAAACTTACTTCATTCGTTTTGATCAGCGCAATTACGTCCTGATTCTCTTTCAGGCCGAGGGATTCGCAGGCTGCGCCGGTGATGATAGAACGGATGAAGGCGGCCGGCGGGACTGATAACTGGGTACTTGTGGATTGGGGGGTTAGTGAAAGGGTCAGCTCGCAGAGGATGGCGCCGCGGGTAATAGCGGTGATACGGCAGGGCAGCTGGTTGCGGACGCTGATGCGGAGGGGGGATGTGGCGCTGGGTGGATCGGGAGGAAGGGCGATCATCACTTCGGTCTCTTTGAAGAGGACGCGAATGGGGGCGCCTTCTTTCAGCCAGGGACTTGTCCCGGGAGCGTCGAGGACGAGGGAGTGAAAGAGGTGGCCTTCGGCAATGACCTTTACCAGGGAGATGGATTGTTCGGTCGTGATGGCTGTGATCTCTCCGTTGAGGGTGTTCATATCAGTTAGTTAGTTGTGGTGAACCGGGGTTGGTTGGTTGGTGGTGGTGGGACGGGTCAGGGTTGACCGAACCCAAAATTTTTGAGGACGGAGGCCGCGGCGGCGGAGGTAAAGAAGGCGGCGAATTTTTCGGCGCCTGTGTTGTCTTTGGCATGGGGCAGGATGGCATAGCCCTGTTGCAGAGGCTGGTGTGACATGGCAGGTATGAGCCAGTATCTGCCGCCGCCCTGTTGCATGGCTGGGGAAAGGGCCAGCGAGAGCGCGATGATGCCGACGTCTGCGGCACCGCTGGCCGCGTATTGCGCGGTCTGTGCGATGTTCTCGCCGAGGACCAGCTTGTCTTTTACCTTGTCATACACCTGATAGTAGCGCAGGCTTTCTTCTGCGCGTTTGCCATAGGGCGCGTGCTGTGGATTGGCGATGGCGATCTTTTTTATCGAGCTGTTGAGGAGGGTGTTCATTCCTTCTTTTGCGGGGTCGAGGGTCTTACTCCAAAGAACCAGTTGGCCGATGCCGTAGAGCTTCGGCTCGGAGAGGGTTAGCTGTTTTTGCTGTAGCTGGCGGGGGTAGTCGATATCGGCGGAGAAGAAGATGTCGAAGGGAGCCCCGTTGCTGATCTGCTGGAAGAAATTGCCGGACGAGCCGTAGACGACTTTGATCTTTATCGAGGGGTTGGTGTGGGTGAAGACGGCGACGGCGGAGTCCATAGCGAATTTGAGGTCAGCTGCGGCGGCGACGAGGACTTCATTTGATTGCGACCGTGCAGGGGGAGGAGTGGAGGATTGAAGCGTTGGGATGAAGGCGATCAACAGGTAAAGGAAGGCTCTTCTCATGAATGAAAGATTGTACCATAAATTTATGACCTTTGCCGGCATATGAGTCATTTATTTAGTCCTTTTACTTTGAGGGACGTAAGTTTCAGCAATCGTATAGTGGTATCTCCGATGTGTCAGTATTCCGCGATCGACGGAATGCCGGGAGACTGGCATCTGGTCCATCTGGGTGGCAGGGCGGTGGGTGGCGCTGGTCTGGTCTTTACTGAGGCGACCGCTGTCTCGCCGGAGGGAAGGATCTCTCCATTTGACCTGGGGATATGGAAGGATGAGCATATCGAAGGGTTCCGGCGTATCGTCAAGTTCGTCCGGGCGCAGGGTAGCGAGATCGGTATACAGCTGGCGCATGCGGGGCGGAAGGCGAGCGTGAGAGAGCCCTGGAACGGGGGAAAGCTGATCAGGGAAGAGGAGGGAGGCTGGCCGGTGGTGGCACCGAGTCCCATACCATATAACGAGCACTACGGACAGCCGGTAGAGCTTACGGCGGCGGGTATCCGTCATGTCATTGAAGACTTCCGGATGGCCGCACGGAGGGCGATGCTGGCCGGGTTTAAGATACTGGAGGTGCACGCGGCACATGGGTATCTGCTACATCAATTCCTGTCGCCGCTGAGCAATCATCGAACCGATGACTATGGGGGCAGCTGGGACAACAGGGCGCGTTTGCTGGTGGAAGTAGTGAATGCGGTGCGATCGGTCTGGCCTCCGGGTTATCCGTTGTTCGTGCGTATCTCGGCGACGGACTGGGCTGATGGCGGATGGTCGGCGGACGACGCGGTGAGGCTGGCGCAGCTGTTGAAAAAAAAGGGGGTAGACCTGATCGACTGCTCGTCGGGCGGCCTGGTCGGACACCAAAAGATACCGGTGGGACCGGGGTACCAGGTGGTCTTTGCCGAGCGTATCCGGAAGGAAACGGGCATGGCTACGGGGGCGGTGGGGATCATAACGAACGCTGTCCAGGCGGAGACGATACTGGCGAGTGGCCAGGCTGACCTGGTGGTCATGGCGCGGGAAATGCTGCGTGATCCTTATTTTCCCTTACATGCGGCGGATGAGCTGGGGTATAAGGATATGCATTGGCCTTTACAGTATGAAAGAGCCCGAAGGGGTAAATAGTGGGGACCTGCGGAGCTAGCTCGGAGGATAGTGAGGGTTTGACGGGTGATGGGCGCCCGGCGAGGCGGCAGTGGGGGTAAAAAAAAACGGGTTTTGATGAACCAAGGTTGAACCATTTTGTTTGGAAGCTTTTTTAAAAATCACCGGATGGAGTTAACATATTACGGGCATGCGACGCTTTCTATCAGGGTAAACGGGAAGACGATACTTTTCGATCCGTTCTTTACGGGTAATCCTTATGCAAAAGACCTTGATATTGATTCGATAGAGGCGGACTATATCTTTATAACCCATGGGCATGGCGACCATACGGCCGATCTTGTGAATGTAGCTAAGAAGACGGGCGCCAGGTGTGTGGGTGCGGCGGAAGTTGTGGGCTGGCTGAAGAAGAACGGGGTTGATAATGCGCATCCGCTGAATCATGGGGGACCGGTACCTTTTGATTTTGGGAAGGTCAGGGGGGTGAATGCCATCCATTCCTCTTCTTTTGCCGATGGCAGCTATGCCGGCAACCCGCTGGGATTTGTTTTTACTACGCCGGAGGGCAATTTCTATATGGCCGGGGATACGGCGCTTACAATGGATATGCAGCTGATCCCGTTGTGGGCCAGGTTGGAATTTGCCGTTATGCCGATCGGGGGAAACTATACGATGGACCCGTCGGATGCCATACACGCTGCCGATTTTGTGAAGTGCAATAAAGTAGTGGGCGTCCATTATAACACATGGCCGATCATAGCTATTGATGCAGAGAAGGCTAAATCGGATTTTGCGGCGGTGGGGAAGCAGCTGTTGCTGCCTGAGCCTGGGGAGACGATAGAGGTATAGCCTCAACTGGGGAAACGATAGGGGATAGCCGATGGCAGGGGAATTGATAAATCAACTAATGATCTGACCAAAAGAATTGGATTTGATAAAATTTTACAAGCATGGACATAAGCGGCTATTTAAGAAGAATCAAATACGATAGCATAGTCTTTAATGATCTGGACACACTGCGGGCACTGAAGCGCAATCACGTCTTTTCGATCCCATTTGAGACGCTGGATATTCACAATCAAGTACCTATTTTACTACAGATCAACTTCCTTTATCAAAAAATAATACTGGACAAGCGGGGAGGTTACTGTTATGAGCTGAATGTTTTGTTCCATCGGCTGCTGACGCTTTGCGGTTTTGACGTAAAGATGGTCGGCGGACGGCTGCATCACGGGAATAATAAATTCGGCAGGGAGTTCGAGCATATGGCGTTGCTGGTAGAGCTGCATGGCCGAAAATGGCTGGTGGATGTAGGATATGGGGATTTTTCTCTTGCGCCTCTGGCGATCATGCCTGGCGAGATACAGAGTGATGGGCGCAATTACTACCAGATCATCGATCCCGTAGTCGTGGATGGCAGGTCTTATCTGGGGGTGGCCAAATGGAATGTGACGAAGCAGGACTTCAAGATTGATTATATTTTTACACTTACTCCAAAGGTGCTGGCGGATTTTCATGCCATGAACGAATACCATCAGACCTCTCCCGAGTCTCATTTTCGTCGCAGCCTGATCTGTACGTTGCCTACTACCGAGGGCAGGATCAGTCTGATCAACAACAAGCTGATCCGCACGGAGAATGGCAAGCGGCAGGTGAAGCTGATCCACGATGAGGAACACCGGGAGGAGGTACTGGAGCAATACTTTCACATGGACATGGTGTATCTGCCCTAATTGGTGACTGGTGATCTTTTGGGAATGCCACGGGCAGAATAATGACGTCTATAGGTTCACTCTTACGGCGATGGTAGGGGCAACCTGGGGAAGATCATCTATATTTTCCGGATAGTACGTATTGATCTTTGTCCCGACTGACAGTCGCGGTAGCAGGTGGTACCATAGCTGGGGCTCGGCGAAGAAGAAGACATGTTTATTTCCGCCCGCGCCCTTGTCCGTCCAGATAGAGAAATCTCCCGCTATTTCCATCTTGTAGTGCAGAAGACCTTTCCACCAGTACAGGGTGAAGAGGGGATTGACAGAGGCGGATGTATACCTGAGATACAGCTGCGAGGTAAAGTATGCACCTTTCCATTGAAAGGCGTATTCGACGCCGGCGGAGAAGGTGTTGGAGATATAATAGCTGTATTGTTTGGGTTCTGTGATGCCGGCGCCGCCGCTGTATTGCAGGGCCAGGTATACCCTGGGTTTCCAGAACCGGAGGGACTGCGAGACCTGAAGAAAGAATTTTCCGATATTGTTGCCTGTGCCATAGAGGTCGGCTTCCGTCTTGAACAGGAATGAGCCGGGCTTGATAAATGAACGGCCGGAGTCCGGCGGTTTCTTCCAGTATTCGAAATAGAGGGTTGTAAAGTTCCGGGGATTCTGGCCTGGCGCGACGGTGTGCCGGAGGTCGTAGTGTAGCTGGAGGTTTTGGGCAAGCGCGAGCAGAGGCGTGGCTGCGATAAGAATGAGGACGAGTCGTTTCATGTGGTTTTGTTTTTTGTGAATGTCTTCATTGTGGAGGCGGACGGCCGGAAATGCAGCGGAAATCTGGCGTAAATGCTATAATTTGGGTGTAAGCCAATGAGTAATAACAGCATAGATATCGAGATCTTCGCGAAGCTTTTTCGGGAAGTGTGCGCCAAATGTTTTGGTTATCCGGTGGAGGAGCCGCTGACGGAGACTGAGAGTAAGGCGTTATACAACCGGATACTGGATGAGACGGGGTTGGTTGTGGGATGGAAAAGCCTGAAGAACTATTCGCTGTTTGTGGTGGGGGAGTCCGGTCGCCAGGAAAACCCTTCGGTGGCGACTTTGGATACCCTGGCGCGCTATGTGCTGGGGGCACCCTATGTGACCGAGGCGGAAAGAAAGAAAGCTGCGGAACCCTTTGCGTGGTGGTATAATTATAAAAGAGACTGGAAGCCGATACCGGGAGTGAAGGTGGAACCCGTCCATCGCCGGTTGTGGGTAGGAGGGCTGGGAATCTTGATAGGAGTGGCGTTCCTGATCGTCGTTGCGACCTTTTTCTTCCACAGCCGCGGCGGCAGGGAGGTCTTCATCGAAGACTTTCACTCGGTGGCGGAGGACTCGCTGGTGGCAAGGGGCTGGTGGGTTGCGTCGAAGGATGAGGCGTGGTGGGCCAAAAGGAAGGATAACCGGGGCAGTCTGACGTTATATACGCTGAAGGGGGATAACTGGCCCGATCCCAGGGAAGCGCCTGTGATCCGGGATCTGTTGTGGCGGTCGCTCTCCTGTAACTGCTGTACGCTGGAACTGCACCTGAAGGATTTTATTCCTCGTCAGAACTGGCAGCAGGCGGGGATCATCCTGTCGGAGGATACGGGCTTTAAGGGGAGGAGCATTCGTGTCTCTGTCGCCTATAATGACTTTGGGGGCGGGTATCGGATACCCGGGACTGTTATTTTACAGGCGATAACGTCTTCGGGTGGTTCGGCGGGCAAGCCGGAGGAGATCGCGCATTATTCCCTAGTGAATATGGATACGCTTGCCAGGCGGCCTTTGCTGGCGAAGAATCTGGAGCATTCGGCAATACGGATAGAGAAGCAGGGGGACCACTGGCGGCTGCTCTATGCCGATGGTGTACTGGAGAATACTTCCTTTAAAGAGGTCGTGAGCCACGAATTTCTGATGAAGCCCCGGTATGTTGGATTGTTTGCCCTGAAGGGGTTTGTCGATAGCGCGGGTGTGATCCCGGCGCAATTCTCTTTTTTTAGTGTTCGGGATGAATCGTGCCCGTAGTTTGACGGGGAAGGAGTATTTTTAGGGCATGAAGCTTTTTTACCGAAGTCTGCTTATCGTATTGACTGTTGTATTTGTCGCGGGCTGTGATGAGCCTGCTCCTTCATCGAAGAAGCACGCTGCCCGTCGGGATTCTTCGGCTGTCCCTGCTGAGAAGAATACGCTGCCGCCGCCGGATGTTTTTGTTGCGGCTCCGCATACGATCGAAGGTTGTGTTGGACTATATACTTATGATTCGCTGAAGACCTCGTTTGACGCGATGGACGTGGACAAGGGGAAGAAGATACTGGCGACCAAGACGGCGGAGCTGGCGTATTTTCGTTATAACGGGAAGGATGTGGTGATGAAATATGATAAGAAGGAGAGCAAGGTGGTGGATAAGCAGACGACCAGGGAAGTATACCGGGGCAATGGGTATGTTGTGGTGCTGACGATCCAGATCATACAGGTAAAGGGGGAGGAGATGCTGTCGACGGGGACGCTGGAGATCAGCCATGAAGATAAGAAAGTAAAAATTAAGGTGAGCGGGGTGAGTGGATGTTAGGGTAAGGTTATTATAGAATGAAAGAGGCCCCCGGTTTGGGGGCCTCTGTATTGTTAGAGGTGGATGGCTTCTCCGTAGGCCACTTCGACGGCGTCCTTGACGGACTCGCTGATGGTCGGGTGGGGGTGGATGCTGTTGAGCACCTCGTGATAGGTCGTTTCGAGCTTGCGGCCGACGACGGTTTCCACGATGATCTCGGTTACGTTGTAGCCGATCATGTGGGTGCCGAGCCATTCGCCGTATTTGGCGTCGAAGACAACTTTTACAAAACCCTCAGTATGGCCGGCCGCGGATGCCTTTCCGGAAGCGCTCAGCGGGAACTTGCCGACCTTTACCTCGTATCCTGCGTCGCGGGCTTGTTTTTCGGTCATGCCGACAGACGCGATCTCCGGGGTACAGTAGGTACAGCCGGGGACATTGTTGTAGTCGAGAGGTTCAGGCTGGTGCGCGTACTTCTTTTCGTTGTAGGCGATGTTCTCCACGCATATAATAGCTTCTTTGGAGGCTACGTGGGCAAGGGCCTGGCCGGGGGCGCAGTCGCCGATGCCGTAGATGCCCGGGACGTTGGTCTGGTAGAATTTGTCGACGGCGACCTTCCCTTTTTCGGTTTTGACGCCGAGGGTCTCGAGGCCGATGTTCTCGATGTTGGCGGCGACGCCTACTGCGCTGAGCAGGACGTCGGCTTCGAGGGTTACTTCTCCGTTGGGGGTCTTGACCTTTGCCTTTACGCCGTTGCCGCTGGTATCGACGCCAGTGACCTCGCTGTTGGTGAGGACCTCGATGCCATTCTTTTTATAGATCTTCTCCAGCTCTTTGGAGATGTCTTCGTCTTCGACGGGGACGATACGGGGGAGGAATTCCACGACTGTGACCTTTGCACCCATGGACCAGTAAAAGTAGGCGAATTCGACGCCGATGGCGCCGCTGCCGACGACGATGATGCTTTTGGGCTGTTCGGGAAGGACCATCGCTTCGCGGTAGCCGATGACCTTTTTGCCATCCTGTTTGAGGTTGGGCAGCTCGCGGCTGCGTGCCCCGGTGGCGACAATTATATGCTTACCTTCTACGATCTGTGTTTTGCCATCTGCAGCGGTAACTTCGAGCTGGCCTTTCGCTTTCAGCTTGCCATAGCCCATGATCACGTCGATCTTGTTCTTCTTCATGAGGAACTGGACACCACGGCTCATCTTATCGGCTACGCCACGGCTGCGTTTGATGACGGCGGGGAAGTCGGGGGTACCGGAGGCTTCGAAGCCAAAGTCTTTGGCGTGCTTGATATATTCATATACCTGGGCGCTTTTCAGCAGGGCCTTGGTGGGGATGCAACCCCAGTTGAGGCAGATGCCTCCCAGGCTTTCTTTTTCAATGATCGCTGTCTTAAAGCCTAGCTGTGCAGCACGGATAGCGGCTACATAACCGCCGGGACCACTGCCGAGAACGACTACATCGTATGCCATTTTCTAACCTTTTTTTTATTATAAAATTATAAAAATGCGACCGGCGAAGGTACTTTACCCGGGGCAAATTGCCAAAAATGGGGGGAAGCGGAACCGGACCCGGGTAGATATGGATGAATAGAGGGAAGAGGTTACCTTTGCGCCCATGAATAAAGCCATGAAACTGGATGTGCTGGCGATTGCCGTGCATCCCGACGATGTGGAGCTGGGCTGTGCGGGGACTTTGCTGATGGAGAAACGCAACGGAAAGAAGACGGGAGTCGTGGACCTGACCCGCGGAGAGCTGGGGACAAGGGGGACTCCTGAGCTGAGGGCGGAGGAGGCGGCGCGGGCGGCGGCTATCCTCCAGCTGGATGTCCGGGAGAATCTGGGGATGGCCGACGGGTTTTTCCGAAATGACGAGACGCATCAGCGGCGGCTGATCAGGGCCATCCGGAAATACCGTCCCGAGATCGTGCTGGCGAATTCCCTGGAAGACCGGCACCCGGATCATGGGCGGGCGGGGCACCTGATATCAGAGTCCTGTTTTCTCAGCGGGTTACGGAAGGTGGAGACGGAGGACGAAGAAGGCCGCGAGCAGGAGCACTGGAGGCCAAAATACGTCTTCCATTATATCCAGGACCGGTACTCCAATCCGAATTTCGTATATGACATTTCGCCAGTCTTTGAGACCAAGCTAGAATCTATCAAGGCGTATACTTCACAGTTCTTTTCTGCCGTTTATAAGCAGGATGAACCTCAGACCTATATTTCCACGCCCGAATTCCTGAACGCCGTCATAGGACGGCACCAGATGTACGGGAAGATGATCGGGGTGCCTTATGCTGAAGGGTTTATCACCGAAAAGATGATCGGGATAAGGGATTTTGGGTCGTTGGTACAGAAGGATACGTAATTATCTTGATTTTAACACGGATTGCTCCGTAAAAGGGCTAATTTTGCTCCGGATCTATTTTTAACTTTTTTTAAAGGCTCATTATGTCTCTTCCAAAGTTTTCCGCCAGTACCCAATCCTTTCATATCGAACTGAAAAAGAGGATCAGTAATTATTTTGAGGAAGTGGGTAAGTCCCAGACTGGGAACTACAATCTCTTCATCAAGGCGGTGATCCTGATGGTGAGTTTTGCGTTCATCTATATCCACCTTGTTTTCTTCACTCCTTCTGCCATTTGGGCTATTTTGGAGAGTGTGCTGCTTGGTGGTATCGTGGCCGCTATCGGATTCAATGTGATGCACGACGGGGCGCATGGCAGCTTTTCCAAATATAAATGGGTGAATTCTCTGGCGGCTTTTTCGCTGAATATACTGGGAGGCAACAGCTTTATGTGGAACATGAAGCACAATGTTGTCCACCATGCCTATACAAATGTGGATGGTATCGACGACGATATAGATATCCAGCCCTGGATGCGGATGAGCGAGACCCAGAAGAGATACCGGCTTCACCGGTATCAGCACCTGTACTTCTGGGTGCTGTATAGCGTCCTTTATATTTTCTGGATATTCGTGCTGGACTACCAAAAATATTTCAAGAGTAAAGTAGGCGCCGTGCCGTTGAAGAAAATGAGTCTTTCGGATCATTTTGTGTTCTGGAGTTTCAAGGTATTCCATGCCTTTTTGTTCGTTGGCCTGCCGATCTACCGTCTCGGCTGGTTTGATTGGATGGTCAGCTTTACCATCTTTACGCTGGTGGCCGGGTTTGTGCTGAGCATGGTATTCCAGCTTGCGCATACGGTGGAGCATACTGCTTTCCCGGTTGCGGATGAGAAGACGGGCAGGCTGGAGGACGAGTGGGCTGTTCACCAGATAAAGACGACGGCGAATTTCGCCACCAATAACCCCGTTGTTTCCTGGCTGGTTGGTGGGCTGAATTTCCAGATCGAGCATCATCTTTTCCCCAAAATATCTCACGTACACTACCCCGCGATCAGCAAGATCATCCGGCAGGCCTGCCAGGAGTATGGGCTGGTCTATATCGAGTATCCCCGGGTGCGGTATGCCGTGGCTTCGCACGTTGCATTTTTGAAGCAGATGGGGAGGAAGAAGTAGGGGGAGGAGATGGGAGAGGAAGCAAGGGGCGCCCGCCTCTTGGTTGGACTTTTAGGTCCCGAAATACCATTGAGAATTATTGTAGTTTTACACCCGAATCGGGAAATTTTTCCCGGGTAAAATTAGGGTCGGGAGCCCTGTATGGGCCACGGACCGGTAAAAAACCTTTTCGGAAATGAGCAAAGTAAAAATAGGTTTGGTGCAGATGAGCTGTACCGCTGATAAGGCCGCCAATCTGCGCAAGGCGATGGACAAGATCAGGGAAGCGGCCGCGGGCGGTGCGCAGATCGTCTGTCTCCAGGAACTGTTTACCTCCTTGTATTTCTGTGACGTAGAAGACTACGGGAATTTCAAGCTGGCGGAGGTGATACCTGGTCCTTCGACCGAGGCGCTGGGGACGCTGGCCGCTGAGCTGAAGGTCGTGGTCATCGCAAGTCTTTTTGAAAAACGGGCGCAGGGACTTTACCATAATACGACGGCGGTGCTGGATGCAGATGGCAGCTATCTGGGCAAGTACCGGAAGATGCATATCCCGGATGATCCTGCCTACTACGAGAAATTCTATTTTACTCCCGGAGACCTGGGGTACAAGATATTCAAGACAAAATATGCAACCCTGGGGGTGCTGATCTGCTGGGATCAGTGGTATCCTGAAGCGGCCAGGATCACGGCGCTGATGGGGGCTGAGATCCTTTTTTATCCGACGGCGATCGGCTGGGCCACCAGCCAGGACGAGGCGACCAATGTCGAGCAGTACAACGCCTGGCAGACCATCCAGCGGAGCCATGCCGTAGCGAATGGAGTGCATGTGGTAAGCGTGAACAGGGTAGGCTTTGAGCAGGATGGGGCGATGAAGTTCTGGGGCGGGAGTTTTGTGGCGAATCCGTTTGGGTCTTTGCTTTTTAAGGCTTCTCACGATGCCGAAGAGACGAAGGTAGTGGAGATCGATACGGCGGCGACGGATCGCTATCGTACGCACTGGCCTTTTATGAGGGACAGGCGGATCGATTCTTATCAACCTATTACCAAACGCTATATTGACGAAGGATGACGTCCAACCAGACTCCGCCGGGACAGTCCGGCTATTATTTTCCCGCAGAATTCAGCAGACATGACGCAACCTGGCTTAGCTGGCCTCATAAAGAGGCTTCGTGGCCGGGGAAGATAGAGAGCATTTATCCCGCTTATGCCCGGTTTGTAAAGGAGCTGGCGAAAGGGGAGGAGGTCAGGATAAATGTGGTGGACGAGGCCATGAGGGCGTTCGCCGTTGCACAGCTGCAAGCGGCTGGCGCGGATATGGATATGGTGCGCTTCTTTTTGCATCCGACCAATGACGCCTGGTGCAGGGACCACGGTCCGGCCTTTTTGATCAACCCCGCGGCCGCGCAGAAGAAGGTGATCGTGGACTGGAGCTATAACGCCTGGGGTGACAAGTATCCTCCGTATCACCTGGACGACGTGATCCCCACGCTGGTAGGGAAGGCCTTGAACCTGCCGGTCTATCATCCGGGTATCATCATGGAAGGCGGTTCTGTAGAGTTCAACGGGAAGGGGACCGTGCTTACGTCCACCTGTTGCCTGCTGAATCCCAACCGCAATCCGGGGTTGAACCAGGAGCAGATCGAGGGCTATCTCCGCGACTACTATGGCGTGGAGCAGATATTGTGGGTAAAGGAGGGGATCGTCGGGGATGACACCGACGGACATATCGACGATACGGTGCGATTTGTGAACGAGGATACGGTGGTGACGGTCGTCGAGATGGACAAGGGAGACGAAAATTATGATCTGCTACAGGATAATCTGAAAGAGCTGAAGAAAATGCGGCTGCTGAACGGCAAACAGCTGAATATCGTCGAACTGCCGATGCCGGGGGCCGTCATCCATGAGGATATGCGTCTGCCCGCCTCCTACGCTAATTTTTATATCGCCAATGAATCGGTGATCGTGCCGACCTACCGGTGCGACCAGGACGAGAAGGCGCTGCAGCTGATACAGGAGAGTTTCCCTGCCCGCCGGGTAGTGGGGATCGATTCTACCGATATTATATGGGGGCTGGGCAGCTTTCACTGTCTGAGCCAGCAGGAGCCGATGGTCTGACGGCCTGCCGCCGGGGTGGAAGTATCTTCGCCGGGTGGGCACCGCCGGGTGGAAGCATCTTCGCGGCCGCGAAAGTGAAGGGACGGATGAGGTTCTCTCACCCGTCCTTGAATTTATTTGGTGATGGCTACGATCGGTACGTGGCTGTGGTAGGCCAGCTTTGACGTGCTCGTCGTCTTGAACATATTCGAAAGGAAAGAGTGTCTCCGGGGGAAGGTCAGGATCAGGTCGATGTGGTTATCGGCGACGAACTGGTTGGTCGCTTCGATGAAGTCGAAGAGCCGGATGAAATAGAATTCCGGGTTGTAGGCCTTGAGCTGGCTCTCGAGCTTGGTCCTTTCCGCCTTGTATTCGTCGGTCACCTGTACATAGTGTTCGTGGTCGACGTTGACGATGTGCAGGCGTGGTTGGAAGAGGTCGAGGACGGACTTGACAGTCTCGAGGGGGATGGTATCTTCGACGTCCTGGAAATCAGTTAGCAGCATCACATTTTTTGCGGACACGGAGTGAGCGTCGGGAGGAACGATGATAACCGGGGCGATGGCCCGCTTGACGATGTTGAGCGTATTGCTGCCCATGAAGATCTGTCCAAGGCGGGTGGCGCCCGTAATACCCATGATGATCAGCTGGATATTGTTTTTGACGACGTATTCCTCCAGGGTGTCCAGGAACCGGTTGTTCTCCTCGGCGACGAGGGAGATGGTTGCGTTCGTGATAGCGGCGAGCTCGGTCTTTACGCTGCCGAGGGCCAGTTCGACGATGGCTTTTCTGCTGGCGTCCTCTTCTTCGTCGGTGCCGAGCGGGCTGCTATCGGAACCGTATTCGAGGGCGTCAAACACATTGTAAAGAATAATATGGGCATCGGACACGCTGTTGGCGATATGGGCTGCATAGCGGGCAGCATTTTTGGAAGCATCGGAAAAGTCGATCGGAACAATAAAATTATTCATATACGTGCGGTTTGGCTACTATAGCTAATATTTGGGACCGGACTCGATCCGGCCGGAGGGTAAATATATTAATTTTTGCTCCTGAAAGGTAAAATAATTCTTATTAACGAGTTTTCAACAAGGGGTTTAATAGGGACATCATTTTGGGGAAGATTCTCTATTTTGATGTAGGTTTGTCGCCCGACTGAAGGTGGTTTGGATTGTTAATGTAAAAAATTTTGTACCGTGCGATTAAAGAGCCTGGAAATAAAGGGGTTTAAGAGTTTTGCTGATAAGACCCTTATCAGCTTTGACGAGGGCATTACGGGCATTATCGGTCCGAATGGCTGTGGGAAGAGCAATATCATCGACAGCATCCGCTGGGTCATCGGCGAACAGAAGATCAGTCATCTGCGTTCGGAGAACCTGGAAAGCCTGGTATTCAACGGGAGCAAGACCCGTAGCGCGTCCGGGCTGGCCGAGGTGAGCCTTACCTTTGAAAATACCAAGAATCTGCTGCCGACCGAGTTCAGCACGGTGACGGTCACCCGTAAGTTCTACAAGAGCGGGGAAAGCGAATACCGGCTCAACGACGTCAGCTGTCGTCTGAAGGATATCCAGAACCTTTTCATGGATACGGGGATAAGCACGGACAGCTATGCCATCATAGAGCTGGGGATGGTGGACGATATTATAAAAGACAAAGAGAACAGCCGTCGCCGCATGCTGGAACAGGCGGCCGGCGTCACCATTTATAAGACCCGGAAGAAAGAGGCCCGTCAGAAATTAGATGCTACCGAACAGGACCTGGCGCGTATCGAAGACCTGCTGTTCGAGATCAACAACCAGCTGAAGAGTCTTGAGAACCAGGCCAAGAAGGCGGAGAAATACTACGAGATCAAGAAGGAATACCGCGAGCTCAGCATCGAGCTGGCGAAGGCGGCGCTGGAAGGGTTCAACCTGACCTATCGCGAGCTGAACGAACAGTCGGACACCGAGACGGACAAGAAGATCCGGCTGGAGGCGATGATCGCAAATGAAGAGGCGGATGTCGAACAGCAGAAGGTCGGCTTTATCGAAAAGGAGAGGGTACTGCAGTCGATGCAGCACGAGTTTAACGACCTGCTGCAATCATTACGTACAAAGGAGAATGAGAAGAACCTGGCTTCACAGCGGCTGAACTTCCTGAAGGAAAAGGCCGGCAGCCTGGAGGAGTTCCTGCTGAAAGGCGAGGGGCAGCTGAAGGGATTGGAAGAGAGTATTGTCTTTACCCGTCAGCAGGTGGGGGAAGAGGAGAATAAATTATCGGGTCTGCAGGAGCAGCTGGAATCGTTGAAAGACTCGGTCGATGAGACCCGTCAGGTTTTTGACGCCCGGAGGGTAACGGTAGATGCCCTGCGGAAGGAGAATGCGCAGATACAGCGTGACCAGTTCGAAGCGGAGAAGAAGGTGGCGGTGGCGGACACTTCTATCCAGAACCTGCAGCGCAGCATCCGTCAGCTGGAGGAAGAAAGGACGGTCCGGGACAGCCAGCTCAAGCAGCTGGAAGAAGAGCGTCTGCTGAAGGAACAGGAGCTTGAATCCAGGCAGTCCAGCCTGCGTCAGCTGCAGGATCACCAGGAGCGTATGAAGGAAGCGATCCTTCAGGCGCAAGGGCAGCTGGAAGGCCTGCGTCAGCAGCTGGCGGATGAGAGCAGGAAATTAGATGCGCGAAAGAACGAGCACGATCTGCTGAAGAGCCTGATCGATTCGATGGAGGGCTATCCGGAGAGCATCAAATTCCTTCACAAGAACCCGGCCTGGAATCATAATGCGCCCATCCTGTCCGATATCATCTATGTAAAAGAAGAATTCCGTGCGGCTGTTGAGAATGTGCTTGAGCCGTATCTGAACTATTATGTGGTTGCCGACCTGCAGGAGGGTATGCAGGCCGTCCACCTGCTGGACGAGAAGAAGAAGGGCAAGGCCAATTTCTTTTTGCTGGATAAGATCGCTGGCGGTGAGGGGATCGTTGCTGCGGCTGAGGGACTGGTGCCTGCTATGAGCGTCATCGAGGTGGACGAGAAGTACCGTAAGCTGGCCGAGCACCTGCTGGGGAACGTCTATATTGCCGAGAATGAGGCTGCGCTGGAGAACAGCAATGGGGTAGTGGTGCTGGAGAAAAGCGGGAAATATGTAAAAGGAAAATATTCCCTTACGGGGGGCAGTGTTGGGCTGTTCGAGGGGAAAAAGATCGGTAGGGCCAAGAATCTGGAGAAGCTAAAAGAAGAGGTGAGCGGTCTCCAGACGACGGTGAACGACCTGAAGACGGCAATACAGGAGAAGCATAATGAAGTAGTTGGATACAACGAACAGCTGAAAGAGCAGGCTATCCGTCAGACCCAGGACGATATCAACCGGCTGACGAACTTTGTCTTCTCCCTTCAAAATAAGATCGAGAACCTGCACTCACAGCAGGATTCCTCCCAGGGACGGCTGGAAGAGCTGCAGCTGAACTTAGAAGAGACGATCGCCGGCATCGAGGACACGCGTAATGCGTGGGCTGAGCTGGTCAGGGTCGTGGCTGAGCTGAAGGAAAAGAGCCAGCAGGCGGAAGAGGAATACCGTTCGGCCGAGCTTGCCTATAACAGCAGCTCTGCGAGCTATAACGAGTTCAATTTGCAGGTCACCCGTCAGCATAGCCGCATCAATGCGCTGAAACAGGAGCTGGATTTTAAGAGCAAGCAGCTGACCGACCTGCGCACACAGATAGAGGCCAATGCGTCGCAATTGAAGCAGACGCATGAGAGCATTACCGAGAGTGAAGGGCTGCTGAGCGGTTCGGAGGGCGTCCTGCTGGAATTGCTGCGGAAGAAAGAAGATGAGGAGAAGAAGCTCAACGAGGCCGATCAGGCGTATTATAACCTGCGGAATGCGCTGGGTGAGCGGGAAAGCGAACTGCGGCATAAGGTAAAGGAGAAGGAACAGCTGGAACACCTGCTGGGGGGCATCAAGGATAGATTGAACGAGCTGAAGCTGCAGCTGGCAGGGATGAAAGAACGGCTGAATGTGGAGTTCCGGATCAACCTGGATGATATCATCGATCAGCCCCGTACGGGGGATGTGCCTGTAGAAGAGCTGCAGGAAAAGGCCGACAAGATGAAGAAGAGGCTGGAGAACCTGGGTGAAGTGAACCCGACGGCCATCGAGGCTTTCCAGGAGATGAAGAAGCGGTATGAGTTCATCCTCGAGCAGAAGAACGACCTGGTGAGCGCCAAAGACAGCCTGCTGCAGACCATACAGGAGGTAGAGGCCACGGCTAACCAGCAATTCCTGGATACGTTTAACCGCGTACGGGAGAATTTCCAGCGGGTGTTCAAGGCCCTGTTCACGGAAGAGGACACCGCGGACATGATCCTGGTGAACCCCGAGAATCTGGCGGAAACGGCGATCGATATCGTGGCCAAGCCCAAGGGTAAACGTCCTTCGTCCATCAGCCAGCTGAGTGGGGGGGAGAAGACGCTGACGGCCACGGCGCTGCTGTTCTCGATCTACCTGATCAAGCCTGCGCCTTTCTGTATCCTCGATGAGGTGGACGCCCCGCTAGATGACGCCAATGTCGGGAAGTTTACCAATATGATCCGGCAGTTCAGCGAGAACTCGCAGTTCATCATTGTCACCCACAATAAGATGACGATGAGTACTGTGGACGTGATCTATGGGGTGACCATGCAGGAGCCGGGGGTCAGCAAGCTGGTGCCGGTGGATTTCAGGGGACTGAATTAGGGAAGCGGCATCCAGGGTAGTACGGCAATTGCCGAAATGGTTGTTTTATTATGAAGACGATTATACTGTTGACCTGTTCGAATGTCTTCATGACCACGGCGTGGTACTGGCATTTGAATCATAAGGATATTCCGTTGTGGAAGACGATACTGATCAGCTGGGCGATAGCGCTGCTCGAGTACTGTCTGGCAGTACCTGCCAACAGGTTTGGATCGATACAGGGTTTTAGCGCCTATCAGCTGAAGATCACGCAGGAGGTGATCACGCTGGCTGTTTTCTGCATTTTTGCTTTAGTGGTTCTAAAGGAACCTTTTCATTGGAAGTATTTGCTGGCGTTCGGGTTTTTGCTGGCGGCGGTCTATGTGGTTTTTAAAAAATGAGTTTGGCAATGCGGCCCCCGGAGCCGGCGAGGAAGACGGTTTTCCCTTTTTTTGCTTTTCTGCAGACATGAAAGCTGGCGCTGGAAATGAGGCCCCAGTTCAGGCCATTGTCGTTGGAGATGTCGACGCCGGAGGTGCCGCAGCAGAGGACGGTGCTGTCGTTGATGTATTCTACGCAGCCGCGGTAGCCGTGTGGTGGCGTGGTTGGGTGGACCCAGGTGGCGCCGCCGTCGAGGGTGAGGAAGCAATTTTTATCCTGGATCGTGTCTTTGGCGAAGTCGCCGCCGACGACGATAAAGGCGTGTGGGTTCTTTACCGCGATGGAATTGGCGCCGGTGCTGGTAGCGCCGTTGAGGAGGGGGAGGTCAATTGCTTTGTCCCGGATGAAGAGGCGGGAGCGCTGGGGGCCGCCGCTGACGAAGCAGGCCTCGCCGAGGGAGAGGGCGCGGATATTGGTGCCGCTGGTCGCGAAGCAGCCTTCGGTGGAATCGGCTTTCGGCAGCTCGAGATAGGGGATGTCGTGCCAGCTGTTGCCGCCGTCGAAGGTTCTTGTGACGAAAAACCTGCCGTTGATGGGATCGCCGACGATGATGCCGCTGTCGTGATTCCAAAACTCCATGGCGTCCATGAACATTCCTACTGTCTTGTTTTCGTATACGAGTCGCCAGGTCTTGCCACCGTCGGTGGTCTTCAGGATATCGGCGGGTTCGGCGATGGCCATGATGATGGCGGTCTTTTCGTCGAAGGCTTCGATGTCGCGGAAGTCCCTTTTTTCAAAACCCGGGACGGTCATCCAGGTCCAGGTGGCGCCTCCGTCGATAGAGCGGCCTACGGTGCCGTTGCTGCCGCTGACCCAGACGATCTTGTCATTTACGGCACTTAATCCGCGGAGGGATGTCCGGTGACCGGCGGCGTCGGGAGGGGTTTGCGGACCGTTGGTGAGGAGCTGGATCGATGAGTGGGGTGCGCCTGTGGGTTGGGTCGCCTGCCCGAGAAGGCCAACTGGGGCGAAAAAGCAACATATCAGGGCCATCCAGACGAAAAAGGAGGTATAGTAGAGCGAATTTATCATAGTTGTAAAATAGCACAATATTGGCAGCTCTGGTAGTATGTATGGACGTTTAATTGCGTTGTTGATGTTATGGGTGTTGGGGCCGTGGTCGCTGTTTGGACCGGTATTGGTGTTTGGGCAGACGCCAAAGGATATGCTGGTCAAACCGGCCGATTCGTTGCAGCGGGGCGATACGACCGGACAGCGGGACCTTATCGGGATATTTCTTGATGTCACGAAGATACAGATACACCATCCTCGTTCAGAACAGGGACGGAGGGTCTATTTCACAGCGTTGCCGCTGAGCACTTCGGTCCCCGGCGGGGGGAATGCGCTGATCACTTCGACGCAGGCCGGCTTTTACCTGGGAGACCGGAAGCAGACCTATCTGTCGACGGTGACCTTTAGTCCGAGCTTTAATTTCCGGGGGCAGTTCAATTTCCCTTTCCGTGCGAATATCTGGTCGGCTGACAACAAATGGGACTACCAGGGGGATATGCGCTTTTCAATATACCCGCAGTATACCTGGGGGCTTGGCGGCGACCATCCGGAGGACAGGAAGATACTGGTCCGGTACAGCTATTTTCGGCTATACGGCAGTGTGCTCAAACGGATAACGCCGTATCTGTTCTTTGGTCCCGGCTATGACCTGGATTACAATATTCATATCCGGCCTGACGTAGATACGGCCGATATCGTGAAGTTTACGGGATATTCTTATGGCACGGCCAATCATTCCAATTCGTTCTCGCATGGTTTTACGCTGAATCTGCTGCTGGACACCCGCTACAATCCTATCAATCCGGTGCCGGGGATGTATTTCAATGCGGTCTACCGGATCAACCCGAGGTACCTGGGCAGCAACAACACCTGGTTCTCGTTGTACCTGGACTGGCGTAAATATATCGCCTTCAGCAATAGGGGGCAGAATATGCTGGGGATATGGAGCTATTACTGGACGACGCTGGGCAGCGACGCCCCTTATTTTACGCTGCCGGCTATTGGAACGGAGCCGTATCAACGAAGCGGGAGGGGTATCTATCCGATGCGGTATGTGGGGAAATCGTTGTTCTACGTGGAGACTGAGTATCGGAAGGACATTACGCGGGATGGGCTGTTCGGGTTTGTCGTTTTTGCGAATATGAATACGGTTTCAGAACCGGAGTCACATGAATATGCGTATCTGCATCCGGCGGCGGGGGCGGGGCTGCGGATTAAGTTCAATAAGCATTCGGGGTCGAATCTGGGGATCGACTATGGGGTGAGCAGGCATTATAATGCGGTTTATTTTAGTTTGGGGGAGACGTTTTAGGGTTGGCGAAAAGTGTTTAACTTGAGACGAACCCAACCCGGTATCGTATGATAAAATTGAAGAATATATCCCTGGATAATCGCCCCTCCAATTATCTTCCATCTCCTGAACTATTGAATGCGCTCGAGGTCGCGTATATGCTCAAGCGGCCTTTGCTGCTGACCGGGGAGCCGGGTACGGGCAAGACACAATTTGCCTTCTGGGTAGCGGATCAGCTGTCGAGGTCGGATGGTTTTCTGCCTCAACCTTTTATTTACAATACAAAGACTTCGAGCACGGCGCAGGACCTGTTCTATAACTATGACGCCATAGCCCATTTTCGGGCCTCGGGTACGGGTATGTCCGGGGATAAAAAGACCGAGGATTTTATCCAGCTGAAGGCGCTGGGGCTGGCGATCGCGAGTGCTATAGGGAAGGCGGAGGGCGGTGGTCTGAGCCCGGAGATACTGGAGCGTAGCGGTGTTCCTATTTATGGAAAAGGCAGCGTGGTACTGATCGATGAGATCGACAAGGCGCCGAGGGATTTTCCGAATGACCTGTTGAATGAGCTGGAAAACTATGAGTTCGAGATCAAAGAGATCGATCAACGAGTGAGGCTGACCGAAGAAATACAGCGGCAGAAGATCATCATTATTCTTACCAGCAATTTTGAGAAAAGCCTGCCGGATGCTTTTTTGAGGCGATGCATTTACTATCATATCGATTTCCCTTCTAAAGAAAGGTTGTATGAGATCGTGCTGAGGCGGCTGGATATATCGTCTGATGACTATGGGCATGTCCAAAGGCGGGTGCATGATTTTTTCCTCTTTCATCATTTACCCAATATCAACAAGCGGCCGTCCACGTCGGAGTTTATCGACTGGATAAGGGTGCTGAACGACGACCGGCTGCTCGGCAGGGATTTTTTTGCCGACGGTCAGCTGGTCATCGACGATATCCTGCCCAAATATTTGCCTATCCTGATCAAGAACAGAGAAGATATTGGAAAAATTCTTGCAAAATAGTTCTTTACGAGCGCCTGAGGCATCGCAAGAGACTCCCGACCTTGCTTTCGACGAGCTTTTGCGGCGGCTGAAGAGGGAGGGCTTTTCGGCGAGCCCCAATGACTATATCGAGTTCACTGCGATATTCCGGCAATACAACGGAACGAGGGAGCAGTTCAAATACTATCTCGCGCCAATCGTGTGCAGGAATAAGGAAGAGCAGGCGAAGTTCTACAGGGTCTATGACGGATTCTTTGTGGATGGAAGAGAGGGTGCGAGAGGGGGGCGAAAGCAGACGGGTTTGTTCGGGAGTTTTTATTTCTGGCTCTTTTTCTTGCTGTTCCTTGCGGTGGGAGGAAGGGCGCTACAACTGCTGCTGAAGAAAAGGGTCAGGGATATTCCGGTGATAGCGGCTCCCGTCATCAAGGACTCTGCTGTTGTCACTGCCGAACCGGCGACGCCGCATGGGCAAATATTTGTAGCAAAAAAGCTAAAGCATGTTGCGGACGACAGCATCCCGGAAGAGCGGAGCGCGATCATTCCGGCAGGCAAACCCTACGATAAGGAGAATACGTTACATTCTACATTAGTTGGCTGGCTGATCGTGCTTGGTTCGACCTGTTGTCTGTTGTCTGCATCTTTTTTCCCGCAGCGCAGATCAAAATATCTGCCGGAGGTGGATCTGGACAGGCGCAAAGGCGACGGGCTTCTGCTGAACCTGCCGATGTTGCCGAGAGACCATCTTATTCAGCAGGCGCCGGGGATAGCACGTGCAGCGGCTGAGCTGCGCCTCCCTGTGCCGACGGGCGCATACAGGCTGAATATTCCGGCGACGATACGCGACTCGGTCCGCAACTATGGACTGATATCGCCTGTATATATAGATATCGAAAGGAAGCCTGAATACCTTTTCATCGTCAACCGGGAAAATGAAATTTCCTATCATCTTTATCGATACCTGGTACAGCAGCTGGCTGCTGAGCGGGTCCAGGTAACTTATTATTACTACAGGGAAGAGGGCATCTTTTATACCGAAGGACTGGCGGAGCCCGTGGAAGAATACGGACTTATGGAGCGACATGGGGACGCCAGGCTGATCGTCATGAGGGAGGAAGATGCGATGGAGGGATGGGAAGAAGTGTTGGTTGTAAATGAGCTCTTAGGGATTGACGTTCCCGATGAGTGGATGCGGGGTGTAGACGGTTTGCGTGACTGGCTTGGGGATGAAGACCTTTTTCAGTGGGTCTGTGCAACGGCGGTATATCCGTCGGTGAAATGGGAGGTGTTGATCGCGGTCGGTGCGGCGGTGCTGGAAGAGAGGGGTGCATTGGATAAGCTCAATTTTGAGTCGTTGGTAAAAATAACGGGCATCGATTGGCTGAAGGGGACGGTGATCGCTGTGCCAGTGCGGGTGGCGCTGTTACAGGCGTTGGATGCGGGGGCCGAGCTGGCCGCGCGAAAGGCGGTGCTGCAGCTGGTGAAGGAGTCGGATCAGCTGATCGTCAAGGGTACCGATGAATACAGGGAAGTGTTATTCCAGCGGTATCTGCAGAGCTTTGTCATTTATTCAAATGACGTGCGGAAGAAGCAGTATGAGGAGGACGCGAAGCGGTTTATGTCGCTATGGGATAAGAAGAAGGTGCCGGATCTGGCGACGGTCATCTATCTCAAGAACCCTGAAAAGAAATGGCGTACGCCGGTGCGGTCCGTGGACAGCCCTGACAGGGAAGTGGGCGCGGAGCGTTTCATGAACGAATTGCTGGCCTTGCGCGTTATCAGCGATCCGAAGATAAGGTTGTTCTTTCGGAATGCTTCGCTGGGAGTTTTTATGCTGCTGCTGTTGTTATGGCTATTCAAAGATCCTATTCAGCCTGTGGGAGGTTGGCTTATCGACAGGGACTATCCAAATAATGCGGTTACGGTGGTCATCCCGGTGAATGACTGTGTCCGGGCCCAGGCGGATAATGGCAGGCTGCGGGTGACGCTGAACAATTACGACAACAACCGGTATGTGCAGACCTATTCCATTGTGGGCGTGGATACTCTCATGGTGCGGTTTGAGGATATAACGATGGCCGGGAAGGCGCCGGAGAAGGAGACATTCCAGCTGATACTGGATAAGGATCTCGTGGTGGAGTGCCCGTATAGGGAATTTTATTCGCGGTATTTGTTGATGGCGAAGGGTTGTGCGGATGGGTACCGGCCCGGTCCGCCGAATTATTACAGAAGGGAAGGGAATATGGATCAGCAATAGCCTCCGGGTAGTCGTAGCCACCCGGAGGTTTGTGCCGGTTATGCGATAGTGATGTCCTTGTCGAGGTATACGTCCTGGATCGTCTGGATCATTGTCACGCCGTCCTTGAAGGGGCGCTGGAATGCTTTGCGGCCGAGGATAAGGCCCATGCCGCCGGCGCGTTTGTTGACGACGGCGGTGAAGACTGCGTCGTGCAGGTCGGATTCGCCTTTACTTTCGCCGCCGCTGTTGATGAGGCCCACGCGACCGTTGTAGCAGTTGATCAGCTGATAGCGGGTGAGGTCGATGGGGTGGTTGTCGGGGTGGGTCAGCTTGGAATAGACGAGGGGGGATGTCTTGCCGTGTTTGGTGGCGAGGTATCCGCCGTTGTTGGTGGGCAGCTTTTGCTTGATGATGTCTGCGCGAAGGGTGACGCCGAGGTGGTTGGCCTGGCCGGTGAGGTCGGCAGAGGTATGATAATCGACGCCGTCGACCTTAAAGCCGGCATTGCGGGTATAGCACCACAGGACGGTGGCCATGCCGAGTTCGTGGGCGATCTCGAAGGCTTCGGCGACCTCTTTCAGTTGGCGGTCGCTTTCGGGGCTGCCCCAGTAGACGGTGGCTCCGACGGCGACGGCTCCCATATTCCAGGCGGCTTTGACGGTGCCGAACAGGGTCTGGTCGTAGCGGTTCGGGAGGCTGAGGAATTCGTTGCCGTTGAGCTTGACGAGGAAGGGGATACGGTGGGCGTATTTGCGGCTCACGATATCGAGGACGCCAAAGGTCGAGGCAACGGAGTTGCAGCCCGCCTCTATGGCGAGCTTGACAATATTTTCAGGGTCGAAGTACATGGGGTTGGCGGCGAAGGATGCCCCGGCGCTGTGTTCAACGCCCTGGTCAACGGGGAAGATGGAGAGATAGCCGGTGTTGGCGAGTCTTCCATGGCCGATGAGGGTCTGGATGCTCCGCAGGACCTGGTTGGATCGTGCGGAATTGGTCCATATTTCCTCCACGTGGTTGGAAGATGGGAAGGCGCTGATGGTCGATTTGTCAATGACGGGCTTATGATCTAATAAAAACGAGGCTTTGTCGCCGAGAATGTCGAGAATTTTCTTAGACGCCATGATTGTTGACTTTTTGTTGTATTGCAATTTACCCCGTCCGTGGCAAAAAGAAAAAAATGGTGGGTGGGGTGGAAACCCGAACCATGAAAAGTACAACAATTTGGTCAGATCGATGGTTAAACAATGAATATGGAAATAGGAATAGACAGTTTCGCCGCAAGGTTCAGTAAAAAGAGTGCTGCCGCACTGAGCGATATAGACGCGATGGAGCAGCTGCTGGAAAGAATGGTACAGGCAGAAAAGGCTGGTTTGGACGTGTTTGGGATAGGGGAGCATCATAGGAAAGGGTTTCTGGATTCGGCGCCGGCGATGATCTTAGCCGCGGCTGCGGCGCGTACGGAGCGTATCCGGTTGACGAGCGCGGTGACGGTGCTCAGCGCGGCCGATCCGGTGCGGATCTTTCAGCAGTTCGCCACGCTGGACCTGATATCGCGTGGCCGGGCGGAGATGGTGGTGGGGCGCGGATCGTTCACGGATGCGTTCCCTTTATTTGGGTATACGCTTTCCGACTATGATGAACTGTTCGACGAGAAGCTGGGGTTGTTATTGGCGCTGCGGAAGGATGAGGTGGTGAACTGGTCGGGGAAGTTTCGTCCGGCGTTGATCAACCAGCCGGTCTACCCCAGGCCGGTGCAGGATCCGCTGCCGTTGTGGATAGGGGTAGGGGGCACGCCGGAATCGTTCGTGCGTGCGGGGAGTCTCGGATTGCCGTTGATGGTGGCGATCATCGGAGGGGAGACGCATCGTTTTCGTCCGCTGATCGATCTCTACCGCGAGGCGGGGCGACGCGCTGGCTTTGCGCCGGAACAGCTGAAGGTCGGGCTGCATTCCCTGGCCTATGTGGCGGAGACAGCGGAAAAGGCGGTCGGGGAGTTCTATCCCGGCTATGCGGCGAGCATGACAGAGGTGGGGCGTGAGCGGGGCTGGCCGCCGATGACGAGGGGGCGTTTTGAAGCTCAGAACGGGCCGACGGGGGCCCTGCTGGTGGGAGGGCCGGAAGAGGTGGCTGAGAAGATACTCCGGCATGCCGAGGCGCTTGGGGGAATATCGCGGGTGACGTTGCAGATGGACAGCGCGGAGCTGACGCATGATAAATTAATGCAATCTATTGAGATCATTGGCAGCCGTTTGGCGCCGCTGGTAAAAAAGAAGACCGCCTGACGGCGGCCTTTTTTTATGCGTTGCGGTTGATACAGTTAAGATCCTGGAAGGCTATTTCGAGGCGTTTGGCGAAGGTCTCTTCGCCTTTACGCAGCCAAACCCGGGGGTCGTAGTGTTTTTTGTTGGGCTTATCCGGACCTTCGGGATTGCCGAGCTGGCCCTGGAGGTAGCCTTCGTTCTTTTTGTAATACTGGAGGATACCTTCCCAGAATGCCCACTGCAGGTCAGTGTCGATGTTCATCTTGATAGCGCCGTAGCCGATGGCTTCGCGTATCTGGTGCTGGGGGCTGCCGCTGCCGCCGTGGAAGACGAAGTAGACGGGCTTGGGGCCGGTCTTCAGGGTCTTTTCGATATAGTCCTGGCTGTTCTTCAGGATGATGGGGCGCAGCTCGACGTTGCCGGGGCTGTATACGCCGTGTACGTTGCCGAATGCTGCCGCTACGCTGAAGAGTCTGCCGACCTTGCTGAGCTCAGTATAGGCGTAGGCGACGTCTTCGGGCTGGGTGTAGAGCTTGTGGTTCTCGACTCCGCTGTTGTCGACGCCGTCCTCTTCGCCACCTGTGACGCCGAGCTCGATCTCGATGGCCATCCCGAGGGGTTGCATGCGTTTGAAGAACTCTACTGAGGTATGGATATTTTCAGCGATCGGCTCTTCGGAAAGGTCCAGCATGTGCGAGCTGAAGAGGGGTTGTTTCTTTTCTTTATAGAATTGTTCACCCGCGTCGAGCAGTCCACTGACCCAGGGGAGCCATTTCTTTGCTGCGTGGTCGGTGTGCAAGACAACGGGAACGCCGTAGTATTTGGCGACGTTGTGGATATGAAGAGCGCCGGAGACGCCGCCGGAGATATTGCCCTGGAGCTGGTCGTTGGGCATGCCTTTACCGGCGATGAACTGGGCGCCGCCATTGGAGAATTGGATGATGACAGGTGAGTTGACCTTGGCTGCGGTTTCGAGTACGGCGTTGATGGTGTTCGTTCCGATCGTGTTGACAGCGGGCAGGGCGAACTGGTTGTCTTTTGCGTCTTTGTAGAGGGCTTCGAGCTCTTCTCCATACAGCACCCCAGCTTTGTATTTCTTCATGTTTTATGGACTTTGAAGCCGCGAATATACAAGTATTGTGGTAAAAATTTGAATGAAAGTAAATTTTTACCACTGTTTCCTTAATGTCTTTGAACCGGACTCCGTCCGGTTTGGGCAGTAAAATATTAGATCGGAGCAGGTTAATCTTCGAATTTGCTTAGATTTTTTTGAAGAAGAGCCAGATTTTTCTGAAGGGTTTGTTTTAGCTGTCTTTTTACGAGCTGTCCCATTGAGCGGCACTTGAGGAAGGCGTGGCCTTTGAAGTAAACGGATAGCTCCGACCTCAGCTGGTGCAGCTTTTCGGGGGTGGATATAGCGTCGCGGGCCATGATGTTGAGCAGTTCCATCAGGCGGAAACGGGAAGAAGCAACCCGGAAGGCCATCATGGTCCTTTCCTCTGTCTGGTATTGTTCGATCGATTCTTTATTCAGGTGTTTGAGGCTGAGGTCGACGAGGGCCTTGTTCTCTTTGAAGAACTGGGGGATGTAGAGGTTCTTTCTGCCTTCAAAGGATTGCTGGTCGAAGTCGATCGCTCTGATCCGGTATTGATAGTCTTCGATATCGGGTGTGATGTCGACGACGAAGTTATAGCTGCGCATGTCGCCGAGCAGGCGGACAAAACAGCGTTCGTTGAATTTGACAAATTCCTTTGAGAGCCTGATCTTATTGGTCTGGGGATCGTCGAGAAAGTTTTTGATGAACAGGTCGCCAGGGATCCCGGGGATATGTTCTTCCACGAGGGTATTGTGATAGGTGAAATAGGTGATGCGGTTGGGGGAGAGAAGGTGCTCCAGCTCGAGTCCGTAGATACGGGAGGCATCGGCCTGCTTGATATAATAGTGATCGTAGTTGTCGTTGAACTTATTGACGATGCGGATGCGGAAGGGGACGGAATTGGCGAAGCTGCAGAAGTCTATGCGTGCGACGTCCAGGTGCTTTGTAAAGGTGAGGTCGCCTTCGGTCTTCAGGATGGCGTACATCTGGACGAGTCCATCGCGGATGAAGTCCCAGTGGCGCATGTCGTAGAGGGCGGTTTCCCAGAGCGTTTCCTGGCCGTTCTTGTCCTTAAAGGGAACGGAGTATGTAATATGCTGCAGCAGGTCGCGGTAGGAGACGGGTAGCTTTACTTCCCGGCCGTGTACCTTCAGGTAGTTGCGAAGGGGCTCGATTACGGGGAAGATGGGTTTTTTCCGGGAAGGCTTGTTGGATTCACCAGAGGGATTAGGCTGGCCAGAGGTGTTGGGTTCGCCCGGGTTGGGAGAAAGCTGGTCGCTGAAGTGCATGGGGTAAAGGTCGCATTTTTGGGAGAAAACGCGGGACTATTTGTTTCCCTTATCGAAGAATTGGGTGACCAGGGGCAAGAGCGTGCTGAGAGAGGTGAAGAGGCCGGTGATCTTCTGGTACATGGCTTCCTGGGTGACGAAGATAAAGATGCCTGCCGCAGCGATGACCAGCAGCACGGGGACCCTGAAGTGCTGCCAGGAGCCCTGCCGCTTTGCTTTTTTCAGCTGCACGGCGATCACTTTTGTGCCGGCCTGTCCGATCACATAGTTATGAAAGCTGTGGGTCATGAACTGCAGTTGCCCGTCGGAATCGATGAAGAGGATGCCGCGCTGGATCAGGGCGAAAATAACGGTGCCCGCCTTATAATTGGTAAGACCGTCCAGGGCGAAATCGAACAGCACGAATTTTTCTTCCGGAGACAGCTCGGACCAGATGGCGTCGTACGTCTTCTTAAGTATGTTTCGCACGTATAGGGGCCGGTAATTCAGATCGTGTCGTTCGAATTCTTTAAGCGTGGCTGCCGACCAGGGGCCTCCGGCGGTTACTTCTTCCATCAACTGGAAAGAGTGGGGGGAAGTGGTGGTTGGATTGGCCAGGTATTTATTGATGGGCGGCTGCGGGGGGAAGCCGGTCAATACCCGTAGCAGGAAGATACGGGAGGCCATCGAGGAAGTGAGGAAGCGGAACAATATGATCAGCAGGCCCACGGTAAGAATGAATAGCCATATGCTGGCGCGGTCGAGGCTTGCGATATTAGAGGTCAGCAATTTCAACGCCGATCTGCGGTTGTCGGTAGGCAGCGGAAGTCTGACGCTGTCGTGGGCCCCCGTCCAGGTATTCTTATGGACCAGCAGTTCGGAATCCGCTGCTACCCGGGCGAAGTACCACGAAAAATCTTCTGCCCTGTCCGGGTTGTCGCCGAAGGTCAGGATCGTCGTGTCTTTGGGGAAGAGGAAATTGCGCAAGCCATAATACATCGAGACATGATGGACTGGTGTATCCTGGTCGGATGGATTTGAATCGGAGAGGCCGGGGCTGTTGATGTAATAGACGCCTTTGTACTTCAGCAGGCTATTGACGAACGGGGTATCGGAAGCATTCAGGAGATAGTGCGTCGAATCCTTTACCGTAGCGAAATAGTTCTTCCTGCATTCGATGGTGGAGGCGAAGGCGAGCATTTTCTCTTTGGAAGTCGTTCTTGTCTCTTCTTTATAGAAGAAGCAAAAAATACCCAGGGCAGGAATGACGATGATGGTGATCACGCCAGCGATAATGGACCAGGAATAATAGTGTAGTAGTTGTGGGGCGTGAGGGGGAGTGGTCTCGGGGGGTGTGAACCAGCTCAGAGAGACAGCGATCAGTCCTGCAAAAAACAGCTGCGCTATTAACATCGGGGTAAAGCTCCGTGCCGGCAGATTGCAGCATACATAGATCATCGTTACGAAGATCACCAGTAGCGGAATGGCGAGGGCGGCGGCAGCGGGCGGGATGCGTTGTTTAAATGAGAGTTTCGGGTACTTTTGTTTTTCACGAAGGAGGAAGTAGTGGATGGCGAGATAAAAAGGGAACAGGACTGAAATGACGAAGAGGGCGAATTCGTGCCGGTGAAGGAAGAGCTCAACGCCATTCCAGAAAAGCAGGTAGAATCCGCCGAGCAGACCCATCCCGATCAGGAGATGTTTATAATACTCGAGCTTGCAGGATTTGGGCCGAAGCCAGTCGAAGTTCACCGGCGGAATGCCGGAGAGGCTGGGTTTGCTTAGCGCCCATTCGTTGCAGAGCGTGGAGCCGACGAGCAGCGCGATGATGCTGCCGACAAAAAAGGCGGTCAGGCCAAGGATATAGAGCAGGAATTTGTCGGAGGCCTCCCGTTCGTAATAGACGATGGCGACATAGGGAAGCTTCTCCAGGGGAGTTATGAGCAGGGCCGTATTGCTACCATGGATAGAGCTGGATGGGAAAAAGCGTTCCTTCCGGTAGTTGATGCACTGGGCGATGGCGCCATCGTCGCTGATATCCGATGCGATGTTGGACAGCAGGTGTCTGCCCTTTCTGCTGTCGAAAAAAATAGTGCCTTTTGCATCGACGATGCTGAATCCATAGCCGGGTGGGAGGGCGGTATTATAGATAGACCAGGGCTGGCCCGATGACCCGACCATAATAGGGGGATCGCGCTTGTCGGGCGGATGGCAGGGGATGACGATATTGACGACATATCCTCCATCCAGTCTGTCCAGGGTCGGCTGCAGACAAAAGCTATCGCTGCAGCCGCCGGCAATGGGCAGGGTAAGGATGTGACCGGATCTCAGGTCATTGAAATAGTCCCTGTCGGAAACGGATACCAGGGGAATATCTCTATATCGCATCATCGCATATCTGCCGTTGAGCCGGCCTTCTTTTCCAACCCAGAAGATAACGTCGAACTGCTTGTATATCTCCGGGTGGAGGGTCCGTAGGTTAGCAGAATCGTAGGGCTGGGCTTTGAGGGCTTGCCGGATCCGGGGACTGTCCCGGTATATCGTATCATATTTTCTCAGCTGGGCGCAGGTAGCGTGGATCTCGTTGGTCAGGCTGTCCTGGAGCGTGTGGGCAAAGGTCTGGAGCCGGGTCTTGTTGAGGTGTTTTTGGGAGTCTGCCAGGAAGTTCCAGGCAAAGAGAAAGAAAAGCACAAAGCCTCCGACAAAGTAAGCGCCGATGACCATCCGGAGATCGAGATTGGTGATGCGCTCGGTGGGGCTGATGATGTAGATCTTCAGCAGGGGCAGGGCTACCATCAGGAGAAGGAGAAGGATGGCGCCGGTGGTAATAAATGCGACGGGGACCTCTTCATATTGCTGGGTGTAGCGGGAAGTGCTGACCAGGCCGGCCATGATCGCCCGATATTGATGAAGGCGGAAGGGGAAGAGAAACAGCTTGTAAGCATTTCCTTCGATCGTAACGTTGTTGATGCCGGGCAGGCTGAAGCCATCACTTTTCTTCAGCAGCGTATCGATGTTGACCAGGTAGTCGAGGGATAGCTGCCCGGGGTTGAAGACGATCTCTCCTTTTGGCAGGCCGGTCTCTTTGTGGGGCGAGCCGTTATCCAGGATCAGCAGGTAGGTGTCGAAGACGTCGTTGCCGCCGGATACCAGCGGGAGCACGAGCGAATCGATGGACTTGCTCATCCGGAGCGTGTCACATACCGGAGATTTGGTTCCTGAGTGAAGGGAGACAGTGTAGACGAGGTTCCACTGCTGAGTGGAGTCCCGGGCGAACTCTGCCGTCGCATCGGCGTCATTGCGGTAATTGATCAGGCGTTTTCTGAAATCTTCCAGCGAGCAGTTCTTCCCGAAGCTGTAGTTTGGGAAGATGCGGAGCAATTCATCCAGTGCGTTCTTCGACTTTTCGGCGCGAATATTCTTTACGACCTGCAGGTAGGCCTGGTCTCGCCGGTTGAACGCGTCGGTAACGCTACCCAGTTCGACAAAGGCGCGACGGTTATAATCGTGCTTTTGATTCGGGACATATTTCAGGAAATAGATGCTGAGAAATACCGCCAGGATGGACATAACGACCAGGCTGCTGATGATGCGCCGGGTGTTCGTATTATTGGTTGTGGGGCTACTCATGGCTTATCGCCGGTGCCTCCGGCCAATAGGTTAAGGAGTTCGCTTGTAAAGATAGGACGACATATTGCGAAAAAAAATACTACAATACGGGTATTTTTTGGATGAAGGAGCGGAAGTAGGCGGGGGCTTCGAGGAGGCGGCTGCCATACCAGCTGAAAATCTGGCCATCGACCAGTTGGATCAGCGGGGTACGGGGACCGGTCAGGAGCTTTTTCAGCTCGTCGATATGTTTTTCGCGGAAGGGATAGGGTTCGGAAGAGAGGAGGATGAGGTCGCAGCGGGAGAGGGTTTCGGTGTCTACTATCGGGTAGCGGTGGGTTGTTGCCAGGAGGTTGGTGAGGCCGCAGTGCCGGAGCATGTCGTGGATAAAGGTGTCGCCACCCGCGGCCATGTAGGGTTCGCGCCAGATAAGGTAGGCGGCAGTGAGGGGGAGACCTGCGGTGGTACGGGGGAGATCTGCGGTGGTGAGGGGGAGATCTGCGGTGGTGAGGGTGGTGGGGAGCGGAAGAAGGGTGTCGAAGCGGCGTTGTATCTCGTCGGCGAGGGACCGGGCCTGTGTGTTCCGGTGGGTGAGGCTACCGACGGTGCGGATCATGTCGAGCGCGTCGGGGAGCGACTTTACGTCGCTGACCCATACAGTGTAACGGCTGGCGAGGTCTTCGACCTGCTGTCTGTCATTCTCTTCCTTGTTGGCGATGATCAGGTCGGGTCTGAGCGCGTCGATCGTCCCGGGGTGGATGTTCTTTGTGCCGCCTACGCGGGTCTTTGTATGGAACCAGGCGGAAGGATGGATACAGAATTTGGTGATGCCGACGACCTCGTCTCCGAGGCCAAGCGTGTAGAGAAGTTCTGTCTGGGAAGGGACCAGAGAAATGATTCGCATTTTACTTCGATGAAGACCTCCTGCTAAACTTACGATGCTCTAATCAGAATATTTAGCAGGAGGGTTAGCTTTAAAAGCAGGGTTTGGTTCGATAGGATTGGACTGCTTTTCGTGGTTTTTGTCGGACGTTGGATCTTGAGAAGAATACGTTTTAGTCTTTAAGGGCCAAATGTCGTTCTATTGTTAGCGCGCAATGGATCGGGGAAAAACGCGCAAAGAATCAGAGAAAAAAGAAGTTGACTGATATTGGATTGAATTTCTTAGGTATTGGGTTTTGGTTTTTATTGGATATAGGACTCGGCGTCGGTTTTTCGGATATTGGGTGATTGATAACAACTACCAATCAACTTCTGTATCAAAAATAAAATGTTAAAGTTGATCCATCAATAGAGATTTTGCTTTATTTCTATGTCGCAGCTTTTACTAACCTCTTCGTAATCATTGCATAATATACCAGAAAAAACACGAATCGACGGGTTCGTAGATCTACTAAACTGTGGGATCGACGGCTAGGAGGCGACGATGGTTAGCTTCCAAGTGCTTGAATTACATCGTATTTGGTGACGATGTGGTAATTGCCGCTCTCGTCTTTTCCCAGTACTGCCCCATTCTCCCTGGTGATCAATGTGCTAAGTCTTTCCAGCGGCGTATCGAAGGATACGACGGGATAGGCTTTTTCGAGTACTTCCCCGATGGTCTTGCCTTTGATATCCGTCCCGTTGCTCATCATGCGGGAGAAGAGTCCGCTTTCGCTGATCGCGCCGATGGGCTCGCCCTTGTCCAGGACGGGGAGGTTTTCGATGTTGTATTTCTGCATGAGCTCGAAGGCTTGTGCGACGGTCTGGTCCGGGGCGACGGTGATAATGCGTTTGGCACCCCGGCCAGCGATGATGTCCCTGAAGGTCTTTACGTCGAGAAAGCCGCGTTCGTGCATCCACTGGTCGTTGTATATTTTACCCACATAGCGGCTGCCGTGGTCGTGCAGGATGACGACGACCAGGTCGTTTTTTTTGAGCAGGTCTTTCAGCTGAAGCAGTCCCTGGATGGCGGTGCCGGCGCTGTAGCCGCAGAAGAGTCCTTCTTCGCGGGCGATGCGGCGTGCCATGATGGCGGCGTCCTTGTCGGTCACCTGTTCGAAGACGTCGACGTACTTCATATCGTAGTTCTGTGGCACAAAGTCCTCCCCGATGCCTTCGGTGATATAGGGGTGGACCTCTTTCATGTCTATCTCTCCGGTGCGGAAGTATTTGGTCAGCAGGGATCCATAGGGGTCCATGGCCCAAACCTGGATGTTGGGGTTCTTCTCCTTCAGGAACATGGCTGTGCCCGTGACCGTCCCGCCGGTGCCGGTGGCTACGACGAGGTGGGTTACTTTCCCGTCCGTCTGTTCCCATATTTCCGGGCCGGTGGTCTCATAGTGGGCGAGGCGGTTGGCCAGGTTGTCATATTGGTTGGCATAAAAGGAGTTGGGGACTTCTCTGGCCAGTCGTTTTGAAACGGAGTAGTAGCTGCGGGGGTCTTCGGGCTCGACATTGGTGGGGCAGACGATGACCTCGGCGCCGAGGGCCTTAAGGATGTCCATTTTCTCTTTTGACTGCTTGTCGGTGGTTGCGAAGATGCACTTATATCCCTTTACGACTGCGGCGAGGGCGAGGCCCATGCCGGTATTGCCGGAAGTACCTTCGATGATGGTCCCGCCCGGCTTTAACCGGCCGTCCTTTTCGGCTACTTCGACCATTTTCAGCGCCATACGGTCTTTGGCTGAGTTTCCGGGGTTGAAATATTCAACTTTCGCAAGGACGGTGCAGGGTAGGTCTTTGGTCAACTTATTGAGGCGGATCAGCGGGGTATGTCCAATCGTTTCGAGAATATTGTTTTTGATATCCATGGTGGAAATTTTGTGCTTCGTAAAGGTAGGATTTTGTCTACATTTGCCGCCCCTACAAAACGTACCGGGGGCAGAACTATGGAACCTATCTATATTCAAAAGATCGCCGAGAAATTAAGCTTTAGTGTAAAGCAGGTAAACAATATTTTCGGTCTGCAGGCTGAAGGGGCAACGATCCCTTTCATGGCGCGTTATCGCAAAGAGGCTACATCCAATATGGACGAAGTGCAGATCAATGACGTCGTGGAACAGATAAAATATTTTACCGAGCTGGACAAGCGAAAGGAGACCGTCATCAAGACGATCGAGGGGCTGGGCAAGCTGACTCCCGAACTGAAGGCCCGTATCGAGGGCTGCTTTGACGCGACGGTGCTGGAAGATATCTATCTGCCGTATAAGCCCAAACGGAAGACGCGGGCTACTGTTGCTATTGAAAAGGGGCTGGAGCCGCTGGCGAAGCTGATCTTCGAGCAGGGGAATGGGGATGTAGCCGGAGAGGCGGAAAAGTTCATCAATGAGCAGGTGAAGGACCAGAAGGAGGCGTTACAGGGCGCCAGAGATATTATTGCCGAGTGGATATCGGAGAATGAGCAGGCACGTAACAAGGTTCGTCAGCTTTTTACCGAGACGGCCACGGTAAGCGCGAAGGTTATTGCGAGCAAGAAAGATGAGGAGGCAGCGCAGACATACAGGGATTATTTTGACTTCAACGGTTCGCTGGCGAATAGTCCTTCCCATCGGATACTGGCGATCCGCAGGGGAGAGAAGGAGGGATATCTGACCATGGATCTTTCAATTGACAGGCAGACGGCGGTAGATGACCTGGACAGAATATTTGTAAAGGGATCCAGCGCCGCGTCGGGTGAGGTGAAGAAGGCGGTGGAAGATTCTTATGACCGGCTGTTGAAATCTTCGATAGAAAATGAGTTTCGTCTGATCAGCAAGAATAAGGCAGACGAGGAGGCGATCCGGGTATTTGCGGAGAATCTGCGGCAGCTGTTGCTGGCTTCACCGCTGGGATCAAAACGGGTGCTGGCGTTGGACCCGGGTTTCAGGACGGGCTGTAAGGTGGTCTGTCTGGATGCGCAGGGGAATTTCCTGCATAACAGCACCATCTATCCGCATCCTCCGCAGCACGACACGCAGGGAAGCATCGCAGAGCTGAAGCACCTGGTGACGAAGTATGATATCGAGGCCATCGGTGTCGGGAATGGTACGGCGGGTCGCGAGACGGAGCAGCTGGTGCGGGGAATAGATTTTGGCAGGCATGTGGCGGTGTTCATGGTCAACGAGAGCGGGGCTTCGATCTATTCGGCATCTGAAGTGGCCAGGGAGGAGTTCCCGGATGAGGATGTGACGGTGCGGGGTTCGATCAGCATTGGTCGCAGGCTGCTGGACCCGCTGAGCGAGCTGGTGAAGATCGACCCCAAGTCCATCGGGGTCGGGCAGTATCAGCACGACGTCAACCAGAACAAGCTGAAAGAGGAGCTGGACCGGGTCGTGGAAAGCTGCGTGAACCACGTCGGGGTAGACCTCAATACGGCCAGCAAGCATTTACTGACCTATGTTTCGGGGTTGAGCGGGACCCTTGCAAAGAATATTGTGGAGTACAGGGCAAAGAACGGGGCGTTCAAGAGCCGGGATGAGCTGAAGAAGGTGAGCCTGATGGGGCCGAAGACCTTTGAGCAGTGTGCGGGCTTCCTGCGGATACGCGATGCCGTCAATCCTTTGGACAACAGCGCCGTGCACCCAGAAAGCTATCATGTGGTCGAGTCGATGGCGGCGGACCTCAGCTGTTCGGTGGCCGACCTCATCCAGCAGGCCGACCTGAGAAAGAAAGTAGTAAGGAAGAAGTATGTTTCCGAGTCGGTGGGTGAGTTCACGATCGATGATATAATAAAGGAGCTGGAAAAGCCGGGGCGTGACCCCAGGAACCAGATCGAAGAGTTCCGGTTCGAAGAGACGGTCAAGACGATGGAGGACCTCAAGCAGGGTATGACGGTGCCGGGTATCGTCACGAATATCACGGCGTTCGGGGTGTTTGTAGATATCGGGGTCAAGCAGGACGGACTGGTACACATCTCCCAGCTGAGCAATACCTATGTATCCGATCCCAACTCGGTGGTCAAGCTGCAGCAGAAAGTGATGGTAACGGTGGTGGAGGTGGATGTGGCAAGGAAGCGGATCTCTTTGTCGATGAAGGGAAATACTCCGGCTAAGGGTCAGGGTGGCGGTCAGCGGCCGGGTAATCAGGGTGGCGGTCAGAAGGGGAAGCCGGCTCCCGCTGGGAAGGGAGAGCGTGCAGCCGAGACGCCTGATGCTTTCCAGGCGAAGCTGATGGAGCTGAAGAAGAAGTTCAAGGACTAAGGATAATAGGGGCAGCCTGGGGTGGGGGATGGATTTAGGTGGTCTGGCTTTTCTTCTGCTGGATATACATGTCCAGGAGCACCCAGCCCATGACCACGAGGACCAGCATAAAGCCGATGACCCAGGCGCTGTTGAAGGTTTTCGAGTAATCGATCTTGTTGAGCTTGTCAAGGCCGAGGTTGTCTACCGAGGGTAGCTTGATGGGTGAGGTGCTGGTGTGGGTACCGGAGGACCATTTGAACTGGCTGAGGACGAAGGTCAGCAGGCCGGCGATCATGGTCAGGAAGAAGGCGCCTATGCCGCGGATGACGTTCTTATTAAGATACGATTTTGTTGCCGGAGCTATATGGTAGCGGCTGATCTCCTCCATGACATTTTTGGTAAAGCGCATGGAAGGGGCTTCCAGCTCTGAATCGTTCAGCAGTTGGTGGACGTTGAGCAGCTCGCGGTATTTTTCCTGCCATTCCCTGTTGGAGGCGATGAGGGATTCGATGGCCGATTTCTCGGCAGGACTGCAGCCTCCGTCGATATAGTTCCAGAGGCGATCTTCCATCGGTTGCTGTGTGTTCATGGTGGTGAAATGAAATTTAAGATAAATCTTTGAGTTCATGACTGAAGTTTTTTTCCAGTTTTTCCCTCAGGCGGTTGCGGGCGCGGTGTAGTCTAACTTTTACGGTATTGGGTTCGAGTCTCATGATCCTTCCTATTTCTTCCAGCGACTGTTCTCCTTTATAAAAGAGTGTGATCAGCTGGCTGTCGTCGGGGCTGAGGAGGCGAATGGCCTCATTGACCATGGCGTGCCGGGACTTTTGTTCGATCGAGTTGGCGTTAAATCCAGATTCCTTATTTTCAAGCTGCGTAAAAGTCCTTTCGTTGTCGATCGACGTGATGTCCAGCTTTTTCTTTCTCAGGAACGTGATGCAGGTGGTCCGGACGACGGTATACAGCCAGGTACTGAATTTTGAGTCACCGCGGAAGTCAGCGAGAGACCGATAGGCTTTTACAAATACGTCCTGGCTGATCTCTTCGGCGTCTTCGCGGTTATCCGTAAAACGGAGCACCAGGGTGAAGACGTATTGTTGATAGCGCTGGACCAGCGTTGCAAATATGGCCTGATCTCCTTGCAGAATTCGTCGAATGATCTCTGTATCAGTGAGTTCAATGTGCATTACTGTATATAGGACGCCCTATTTTGTAGTTAGGTTACAGCTTAAGATATGAAAAAAATTGTTCGGGGGAATTGTAACCTGGGGTTTTCGGCCGTAGTCTGAGGTTGTGAAGCTGATTTTTTAAAATTAAAGAGAATAATATGGGACCCGAACAATTGGTTTTTTTGTGGCTCATTTTGATGAGCCTGGGAATTTGTGCAGTACTATTTGGCTGGCGGTATATGCGCAGCAGGGAGAATCTTTCGATGATAGAAAAGGGACTGGATCCGAGTATCAAGCCCGAACGGCCGCGGCCGGCGCCTTTCAGGAGTCTGAAATGGGGATTGTTGCTGGTGGGAGCGGGACTTGGTCTTTTCCTGGCCTATCTGCTGGATAATACTTTGTTATATAAGATCGGGCATAGCGTCAGCCGCTGGGATGAAGGAGGGTTTAGTACGAACGGCGCCAATGTGAGCATTTATTTTGCGCTGATCGCGATCGGCGGGGGAGTAGGGCTGATCACTTCCTACCGGATAGAGAAGAAGGAATTGCTGGATAAGGAGAAGTAGTTTTTGCAGAATAGTGTTGAAAGGCCGGTTCGTTGGAGCCGGCCTTTTTGTTATTTAATGATATTCAGGGCTTTTTCGATCACGGAGTCATAGGCATTGCTGACCTCGTAGTAGCCTTCCGTTCGCCATATCTGTCTGGCCATCAATGCCTTGATCCGATGCTGGAGGACTGTCTTGTCCCTGGCCGGGATGTTCCGGAGGTTGATCGTGTCCCTGGCTGCGAAGGTGACGAGGGAGTTCCAGAGGCGGTCTTCGTCGTGGTAGCCGCTGATGAATTCAGCGGGGGACTTGAAATTCTGGAAGAAAGGGATATGCTGGACATACCAGGTATAGACGAATCTGCTGAGAGTGCCGTCGATATATAGAGTGGTAACGTCTTTGGAGAGGGTGCTGGTATCAAAACCGACGAAGATGTCGGGGGTGATGCCTCCGCCGCCGAATACGGTCCTTTTTTGGGGACCGAGGGTTTTGAAGGCAGGGCCTGCGTGCTGGCTGGAGGTGTCGCCGTGGAGGACCTCTCCGTCATGAAACCGTTTCATAACCTCTTCGTTGTAGTCGTCGTGTCCTTTGTCATAGCGTTTCTGGATGCTTCGTCCGGTGGGGGTATAATAGCGGGCGATGGTGAGGCGAAGTGCCGCGCCGTTGCTCAACTGGTATTGTTCTTGCACCAGGCCTTTGCCAAAGGTGCGTCTGCCGATGATAGATGCGCGGTCCCAGTCCTGGAGGGCTCCGGTGAGCACTTCGCTGGCGGAGGCGGTGCCTTCGTCGGTGAGCAGGGCCAGCTTGCCTTTTTCGAACAGGCCTTCGCGGCGGCAGCGGTATTCGACTTTGGGGCTGCGGGCGCCGACGGTATAGACGATGAGCTTGTCGCCGTCGAGGAAGTCGTCGGCGATCTCGATGGATTCCTGGAGGATGCCGCCGCCATTGCCCCGCAGGTCGAGGATCAGGCGCTGGAGGCCCTGGCCTTGAAGCTTCATCAAGGCCTGGGCGAACTCGGCGTGGGTGGTTTCCGAGAATTTATTGATCCGGATATAGCCGATGTCTTTATTGATCATGTAGGCGACGTCGACGGAGGGGAGGGGGATGGTGCCCCTGATGATGGCGAAAGTCCGGGGTGTGCCGGATTCGCCCGCCCGCAGGAGTGTGACGGTTACTTTGCTGGCGCCGGGTCCGCGGAGCAGCTTGCGGATGCGGTCATTGGTGATGCCGTTGCCGGCTACGACGGAGTCGTCGACCTTTATGAATTTGTCGCCCACTTTCAGGCCGGCCTTGTCGCTGGGGCCGCCGGCCAGGACGTTCATTACGTTGACGGTATCGTCGAATATCTGAAATTCGACGCCGATGCCTTCAAAGTTGCCCTGCAGGTCTTCGTTGACCTCAGACAGATCGGCGGGGGGGATATACAAGGAGTGCGGGTCCAGGTGGGACAGCATGCCGTCTATGGCGTTCTCTCCGAGGGTGTCTGTCGCTATGGGGTCAACGTATTTCATGGTTACCAGGTCCATGACTTCCTGTACGGGTGTCTGTTTGCGGGTTTTGAAAAACCCGGTGGGGCGGATATTGCCACGAAGGCGGAAGCCAATGAGCATCCCGACCATCATGACTATGGCGAACAGAAGGGGAAGCCAGACCTGTAATTTTTTCATTCGAACGAGCGTTTTTAGGTAGTTATGCCGCGAAGGCTGCAAATTAAGGAATCATATTTTAAATTGCAGCCGAAAACCGGCCGGTCGGTCGGATGGCTGGACCCAAGGATTGAAGGATAATTTAACAAAAGACGAGCCAATGAATATATTGATAGCGGATAGCGGCTCCACCAAATGTGAGTGGTGTCTGCTCTATGACGGAAAGAAAAAGAAAGTGGATACGCAAGGGATCAGCCCTTATTTTCTGGATGTGGCCGGCATCGGGCAGGTCCTGAACCGGGAGCTGGTGCCGGAGTTGAAGCGATGGGAGGTCGACGAGGTCTACTATTATGGCACGGGGTGCAAGGACCCGGAGAACCAGAAGATCGTCAGAAAGGCCATACGCGGCGTTTTCCGGGGGGCCAGCGTCCATGTGACCCACGACCTGATGGGGGCGGCGCTGGGGCTATGCGGCCATACGAAGGGGATCGCCTGTATTTTGGGAACAGGGAGCAACTCGTGTTATTTTGACGGGAAAAAAATTGTTAAAAATAGCCCGGGACTTGGTTACGTGCTTGGGGACGAGGGGAGTGGGGCCTATTTAGGTAAGAAAGTTTTACAATATTACCTTTATAATACGTTTGATGAAGAGCTTCGGTACAAGTTCGATGCGAAATATACTACAAACGGTAAAGAGATCCTGGAGGCAGTGTACAAGCGGCCGTTGCCCAACCGGTATCTGGCTTCCTTCACGCTCTTCCTGGTGGAGAACAGGGGACATTATATGGTGGAGAATATCATTGAGGACGGACTGAATGATTTTTTCTTCAATCATTTGTGCAAGTACCGGGAAAGCTGGAAATTGCCCATCCATTTTGTAGGGGGGGTGGCGTATGGGTTCAGGGATGTGGTGAAAGAATTGTGCAGTACCTATGAGTTTGAGCTCGGTTCCATCCTGCAAAAGCCGATGGATGGGTTGATCAGGTTTCATAAACAAAAGTGAGCCACAGGCTCACTGGCTGTAACCGAGCGAAGCGAAGGTTACGATCGAGAAGGAGCGTGGCGAAGCAGCTCCGCCGAAGATCCCATTATAAACCGAGCACCGGGGATGGGTTATTTTTCGGAGAAAACTATCTCCGGTGCGCAACAATAAAATCGAGCATGGCAATTGAGAAGTTCACTGAGGAAGAAAGTCCGTATCATGACCTGGACCGGATGAGCGTAAGGGATATATTGACCAATATCAACAAGGAGGATAGGACGGTCCCGGATGCGGTGGAGAAGGTGATCCCCCAGATAGAGCAGCTGGTAATTGCGGTGACGGACAAGATGCTGGCGGGCGGAAGGCTTTTTTATATCGGTGCCGGCACGAGCGGAAGGCTGGGGATCCTGGACGCAAGCGAGATACCCCCCACCTACGGTATGCCTTTTGATCTTATCATTGGAATTATAGCGGGCGGTGAGACGGCGATCCGCAAGCCGGTAGAGAATGCCGAGGACGATGCCCGTCAGGGATGGCTGGACCTGGAGCAGTACGAAGTGTCGGATAAGGATGTAGTGGTAGGGGTGGCGGCCAGCGGGACCACGCCCTATGTGATCGGTGCGCTTTCGGAATGCCGTAAACGGGGGATCATCACCGGCTGTATTGTTTGTAACCCCGGGTCTCCGGTGGCGGCCGAGGCAGACAACCCTATCGAAGTGGTAGTAGGGCCTGAGTTCGTGACGGGCAGCACGAGGATGAAGAGTGGTACGGCGCAAAAGCTGGTATTGAATATGCTGTCTACCACGGTAATGATCCGTATCGGAAGGGTGGAGGACAACAAGATGGTCAATATGCAGCTGACGAACAGTAAATTGATCGACCGCGGCACCAAGATGGTGATGGAGGGGACGGGGTTGACGGATTATGAACAGGCGAAGGAGCTGCTGCTGCGCTCGGGGAGCGTCAAGAAGGCGGTGGAGTCAGTAAGTTCAAATTGAATTAATGGGTTATGCATGAGATAGAACCTTTTTACAATTGGCGGCACATGTACACGAGCGAAGAGGACGAGCGATCGCCTTTTTACGGGAGGGTCTATTCGGAATTTGAGTTCTCGCAGACCATTTATAACTATTATATCCATCCGCAGTGGGATGATTTTGGGTCGAGGACGCTGTATCTGAAGGTCCTGATGGCGGACTATGACGAACACTATGTGGTGATCGAGCTGTTTGGGGAGTGGAATGACGCGATCGAGAACGATATTATGAACCTCAAACGGGAGGTGACGGATAAGTTCTTCGAGTTTGGGATCACTAAGTTTATTCTTATTGCCGAGAATGTGCTGAATTTTCACAGTGGGGATAAGGACTATTATGAAGAGTGGTATGAAGAGGTAAGCGATGCGGGGGGATGGGTTGTCTGTCTGAACATGCCAGAGCAGACGCAGCACGACTTCAGGAAAGCCAAGCTGAACAGGTATATCGAGCTGATCGAGCTGGATAATTGGCGGACGTACAAGCCGTTCCATCTGTTTGGTTTGATCGACCAGAAGATATCGAGCAGGTTGGATTAAATGTACAGGGACCGCCGCGGAGGGCCGTCGGATTGGCCCCGAGCCGAAATTAAATTTGGATTATTTCGATAAGTCCCTATCTTTGGTGTACTAATATGATTATCGCAAAGGCATACCGGTTTTTTTACTTTTATTTTTACTTCTACTTTCCAAGTAGGCCGGGATTGCTTTTGTTAACGAATAAATAAACAAAAAAGAGTAACAAAAAGGTCCCGGTCAAAAGCCGGGACTTTTTGTTTTAGGCCATCAGGTGGTTCATCCGAAAGGGTGGACTATGGGAGCCAGAGGTGACTCACCGAACAAAAGGCTATGAACAAGCCGTCGAAAAATATGAAAGTTTCTATTCAGGGTTATGAGGGCAGTTTCCACCAGGTAGCGGCCCAGCAATTCTTTGGCAAGGATGTGGAAGTAGTGACCTGCGGCACTTTCCGGGAGGTGATCCGGGTAGCGTCCAGCAAGAAGGAAAGCGATGGAGGGGTAATGGCGATCGAAAATTCCATTGCCGGCAGCATTTTACCGAATTACAATCTTTTGCAGAAGAGCAATCTGCGGGTCGTGGGGGAGATCTATCTTCAGATCAGGCAGCACCTGCTGGTGAATCCGGGAGTTACGCTTGAGGATATCCGTGAGGTACACTCGCACCATATGGCCTTGCTGCAGTGCATCGACTACCTCGAAAAGCACCCCAACTGGAAGCTGGTGGAGACGGAGGATACGGCGTTAAGCGCCAAACATCTGCAGCAGCATCGCAGCAAGCATACCGCCGCCATAGCCAGCAAATTGGCCGCCGAGCTGTTCGGGCTGGAGATTATCGCGCCGAACATCCATACGATGAAGAACAACTACACGAGGTTCCTTATCCTGCAGCGGGAAGACAATGCGATCGAGCCGCAGGAGCCGAATAAGGCGTCGGTGAACTTTCATACGGATCACTCGAGGGGAAGCCTGGCGAGGGTGCTGACCCGTATCGCGGAAGGGGGGATCAACTTGAGCAAGCTGCAATCCTTTCCCATACCGGGCAGCGAGTGGGAGTATTCGTTCCATGCGGATATGGAATTTGAGGATATCGGGCAGTTCCACCGGGTGATAGAGGCGATACATCCGATAACTGCGGAGTTGAAGATATATGGTGTATATAGAAAAGGGAGAACAGTATAAACTAACATACATGAAAACGGCCAGAAGACTGGAAGGTATTGGGGAATATTATTTCTCGCAGAAGCTGAGAGAGATAGACGAGCTGAACAAGCAGGGGAAGAACGTGATCAACCTGGGTATCGGAAGCCCTGACCTGCCGCCGCATCCGGACGTGATCCGGGTGTTGCAGGAGGAAAGCGCGAAACCCAATGTACACGGGTATCAATCTTATAAGGGATCGCCTGTCCTGCGTGGCGCGATCGCTGCCTGGTACAGCAAGTGGTATGGGGTAGACCTGAATCCGGACACGGAGATATTGCCGCTGATCGGCTCCAAGGAGGGGATCATGCATATTTGTATGACCTATCTGAATGAGGGAGATGGGGCGTTGGTGCCGAATCCAGGGTATCCGACGTATCGAAGCGCGGTGAAGCTGGCCGGTGGGGAGTGTGTGGAGTATGGGTTGACGGAGGCCGGAGGTTGGTATCCTGATCTTGATGAATTGGAAGCCACGGTGATAGCCAGACATGCGCCGCGAAATCAGAGCGGCGCAGACGGTCTGGCGGATGGGCGCATACGGCTGATGTGGGTGAACTATCCGCATATGCCGACGGGGAAGCTGCCCGACCAGGGACTGTTCGAGCGGTTGGTGGCGTTTGGGAAGAAGCACGATATCCTTATCTGCCATGACAATCCCTATAGCTTTATACTGAATGAGCACCCGATGAGCCTGCTTTCGGTACCTGGCGCGAAGGAGGTAGTGATAGAGCTGAATTCGTTGAGCAAGTCGCAGAATATGGCCGGCTGGCGGGTGGGTTTATTGTCCGGTGCGAAGGAAAGGATAGATGAGGTTTTGCGGTTCAAGAGCAATATGGACAGCGGGATGTTCTTGCCGGTGCAGCTGGCGGCGGCGAAGGCCCTGTCGCTGGGGAAGGACTGGTATGACGGCGTAAATGCGGTCTACCGGGAGAGAAGAATGAAGGTGTTCGAGCTGCTGGAGCTGCTGAACTGTGAATTCAGCCGTGAGCAGGTGGGGCTGTTCGTCTGGGCGAAGATCCCGGCGAAGCACAAGGATGGATATGCGCTGAGTGACGCTGCGCTGTATGGCGCCGGGGTATTCATAACGCCGGGGGGTATATTCGGACCTGCAGGAGATGGCTATGTGAGAGTAAGTCTCTGCAGTACGGTAGAAAAGTTGCGGGAAAGTATTGACCGATTAAAAAAGCTGGGAAATGTTTGATTCAATTACGATCGTCGGGGTGGGGCTGATCAGCGGCAGCTTCAGCCTCGCGCTGAAGGATAAAGGGCTGGTAAAGAACGTTATAGGCGTTAGCCGAACCAAGACGAGCCTGGACAGGGCGCTGGAACTGGGTTTGATCGATGAGGCTCTTCCGCTGGAAGAGGCGGTAAGGAAGAGCGACCTTATCTATGTTGCCATTCCGGTGGATGTCACGGTGCCCGTAATGCGGACGATCATGGATCTGGTCACGGACAGGCAGGTGGTGACGGATGCGGGGTCGACGAAGCAGGTGCTTTGTGAAAGCCTGGCGGACCACCCGATGCGACATCGGCTGGTGGCGGCACACCCGATGTGGGGTACGGAATATAGCGGGCCGGAGGCGGCGGTACACAATGCATTCGTGGGTCGCAGCTGTGTGATCTGTGAGAAAGAGAAAAGCGCCGCTGATGCACTTGATATGATCGAGGGATTGTACAGGGACATGGGGATGCATATGGTGTATATGGATGCCGACAGCCATGACATGCACGCTGCATACATTAGCCATATCTCTCATATTACGTCTTTTGCACTGGCGAATACAGTATTGGAGAAGGAGAAGGAGGAGAGTGCGATCTTTGAGCTGGCGGGTGGCGGTTTTGAGAGCACGGTGAGGCTGGCGAAGAGCAGTCCGGCCATGTGGCTGCCCATTTTCATGCAGAACAGGGAGAACGTGCTGGACGTGCTGAACGAGCACATCAGCCAGCTGCGGAAGTTCAAGGCCTGCCTGGAGAAGGAGAATGCGGATTATTTGAGGGAATTAATGGAAAATGCGAATAAGATCAGGCGGATTATCAAATAGTTGCGTGTTAACAAAAACCGGTGTCTCAACGACAAATAACGTACCTTTGCGGCAAAATTTCAACACTATATGACGACATTTGACGGGTTAGGACTGGACCCCAGATTAGTACAGGCTACAGACGCGCTGGGGTTTAAGGAACCGACACCCATACAGGAGCAGGCAATTCCTGTATTATTAAGCGGAACGAAGGACCTGGTAGGACTGGCACAGACCGGGACGGGAAAGACTGCAGCTTTTGGCCTGCCGCTGCTGCAGTTGGTGGATGCAGCTCAAAAACATCCCCAGGCGTTGGTGGTATGCCCTACGAGGGAATTGTGTATGCAGATCGTCAACGAGGTGGAGCTATTCAAGAAATTCATACCCGGGATGCAAGTTCTGGCTGTTTATGGCGGAACGTCCATCGGGTTGCAGATAAGGGATCTGAAGAGAGGGGTACAGATCGTGGTGGCTACGCCGGGTCGGCTGATCGACCTGATCGAGCGAAAGGCGATCAACCTGGACCAGATCAGCTATGTGGTGCTGGATGAGGCGGATGAGATGCTGAACATGGGCTTTCAGGACGATATAGAGTTCATTTTGCAGAATACGCCCAAGCGGGATGCGACCTGGTTGTTCAGCGCGACGATGCCGCCGGAGATACGCCGGGTGAGCAAGAAGTACATGCAGAGTCCGATGGAGATCACGGTCGGGAAGGTGAACACGGCGAACAAGAATATCGATCACCAGTACTACGTGACGTCGGCCCATCAGCGCTATGAAACGCTGAAGCGGATCATCGACTTCAATCCCGGTATCTATGGGATCATCTTTACCCGTACGAAGGTCGATGCGCAGAACATCGCCGAGAAGCTGACCCGTGAAGGATATGATATTGACGCCCTGCATGGCGACCTGACGCAGCAGCAGCGGGACAAGGTGATGGGAGAGTTCAGGGAAAAGACGTTGCAGCTGCTGATCGCGACGGACGTGGCGGCCCGGGGTATCGACGTGAAGGAGATAACGCACGTTATCAACTATGAGCTGCCGGATGACGTGGAGGTATATACGCATCGCAGCGGTCGGACGGGAAGGGCGGGCAGCACGGGGATCGCGCTTTCCATCGTGCACAGCCGGGAGATCGGCAAGCTGAGGCAGATCGAGCGGATCGCGCAGTCGTCTTTCCACAAGATGGAGATACCGAGTGGGAAGGACGTTTGCCGGAAACAGTTTTTTCACTTTATGGACAAGCTGTTGCAGACGGATATCAGCCATGGGGACTATGAGACCTATGTTCCGATGCTGGCGGAGAAGTTCGCCGAGGTGACCAAGGAAGAAGTGCTGAAAAGGGTGGCGGCAATGGAGTTCGACCGGTTCCTGAAGTACTATGAGAACGCCGAGGACCTGAATGTGCGGGAGCGCAGCCGGGATACCGGACGGGACAGAGGCACACGGGAGCCCCGGGAGCGGAATTTCAACCGCGTGGACGAAGGTGGCCGGGGACGTAGCAAGGAATACAATGGCAACGGCGACATGACGAAGCTGTTTGTGAATCTGGGGACGAAGGACGGATTTTATAAGGCCAGTTTTCTGCAGTTCATACTCGATATGAGCGATCTGCGGAAGGAGGTGCTGGGCCGGATAGACATGAAGGAGATGAACAGCTGGATCGAGATCGACCGGAAGGCGGCGGCCCAGATGATCAGAGCGATCGACGGGAAGAATTACAAGGGCCGGAGGATAAGAATGAACGACGCTAATTCGAGATAATAAATTATAAATTTTCACTTGTTATGGAAGCAACAGCAGCAAAAAGTGCGAAGGAAGTTGTCCAGGCAGCCTGGAACAAACGCCCCTTAATTATTTCCGGTCCCTGCAGCGCGGAGACCGAGGAACAGACCGTAGAGACGGTGGTTCGTCTGGCAAAGACCGGTAAAGTAGACGCAGTCCGTGCCGGTATCTGGAAGCCGCGTACCCGTCCCGGTAGTTTTGAGGGCATTGGAACGAAGGGTTTGCCCTGGCTGCAGCAGGCCAAGAAGCTCACCGGTCTGCCGGTGGCTGTGGAAGTTGCTACCGCCAAGCAGGTGGAAGACGCCCTGCATTTCGACGTCGACATACTCTGGATAGGCGCCCGTACGACGGTAAACCCGTTCAGCGTACAGGAAGTGGCCGACGCGCTGCGTGGCGCTGACGTGCCGGTGCTGATCAAGAATCCGATCAATCCCGATATCGAGCTGTGGACGGGTGCTGTGGAAAGGGTAGCCAAGGCGGGCATCTCGCAGATAGGTCTGATCCACCGTGGTTTCAGCAGCTATGGCAATACGGAATACCGGAATGCGCCGATGTGGCATCTGGCGATCGAGATGAAGCGTCGTACGCCGGGGCTGATGATGATCAACGACCCTTCGCATATCAGCGGTCGCCGCGATATCCTGCTGGACGTTGCGCAGAAGGCGATCGACCTGGATATGGACGGACTGATCATCGAAACGCATATCGATCCCGACAAGGCCTGGAGCGACGCCAAGCAGCAGATCACGCCCGAGCGGCTGGCAGAGCTGCTGGACAGCATCAAGTGGAGGCATGAAACGACTACGGAGAAGGCGTTTATCGACGCGCTCGACAAATTGAGGGAGCAGATCAACCACATCGACGACGAGCTGATCCAGCTGTTGGGTCAGCGGATGAAGATCGCCGACCAGATCGGGAAGTACAAGAAGGACAACAATATTACGATCCTTCAGACCAACCGCTGGAATGCCATTCTGGAGAAGGCTTTTGCCAAGGGTGACAAGCTGAACCTTTCCAAAGAATTCATCACCAAGTATTATGACGCGGTGCATATGGAGTCTATCAATCACCAGAACAAGATCATGAATAGCTAGCCAGCCACATGGTATATCTCTTTGTCCATGTGATCTGGTCTGTTCGCCGGCGGGAATCTCTGTTGAGCAAGCCGGTGAGGAGGGTTTTGTTCCCACATTTACAGAAGGAATGGGAGGAGAAGGGGATCCGTATCGTGGCGCTGAATGGAGTGGAGGATCATGTGCACTGTCTTGTGCAGCTGTTGCCTTCGCAAAACCTGCTCCAGGTGCTGAAAAGTATCCGGGGGTCGGCGGCGGCGTGGATCAACGAAAGCAAGCTGCTTAGCTTGCCCGGTGAGCTGGAATGGGAGGAAGATTTCTGGGCTGCTTCGGTGAGTCCCAGCGGGGTAAAGCAGGTGGTAGAGTACATCGGGAAACAGGAAGAGTATCACAAGACGAAGACGCTGGAGAACGAGTTGGAAATATTTGACAGGTTCAAAGAAAGTTTACTATGAATAAGCTGCAGTATAAATTTTCCGGGAAGACGACCACCTATTATCTCGATGGGGATCTTGCGTACCTGGAGAAACTGGTCGACAAGTCCAATGCGGTGATCATTACCGATGAGCATATTTTTTCCGCCCAGCAAAAGCGGTTTGGAGGCTGGAATACGATCGTCATCAGCGCAGGGGAATCCTTCAAGGTTCAGGCGACGGTGGATTCGATCATCGAACAGCTGATAGAATTCGGGGCCGACCGCAAGACCTTTTTGGTAGGTGTGGGCGGCGGCGTCGTGACGGATATCACGGGCTATGTAGCGGCGATCTATATGCGAGGGGTCTCTTTTGGATTTGTGCCTTCCTCGGTACTTGCGATGGTAGATGCGTCGATTGGCGGAAAGAATGGGATCGACGTTGGACTATATAAGAATTTAGTGGGAACGATCCGTCAGCCGGAGTTCCTGTTGTATGACTATAGTCTGCTGAAGACCTTGCCGAAGGATGAATGGGTGAACGGTTTTGCGGAGATCATCAAGCATGCCGCTATAAAGGATGCCGCCTTGTTCAGGGAACTGGAAAAGAACAAGCTGACGACCTATCAGAAGGACAAGGCTGCGCTGGCGAAGCTGATCCGGAAGAATGTGGCTATCAAGTCTGCGGTGGTAGAGAAGGATGAGTTCGAGCATGGCGAGCGTCGGCTGCTGAATTTCGGGCATACGCTGGGGCATGCGATCGAGAACCTGTATGAGCTGTCGCATGGTCAGGCTATCTCTATCGGGATGGTGGCGGCCTGTATGATCTCGGAGGAGTTTACTTCCTTTAAGGAAAGTGATCGGGTGATGGGGGTATTGAAGAAGTATGGTTTGCCGACGCTGGCGGAGTTCGATCCGAAGGAGGTGATGGCCGTATTGCGGATGGACAAGAAGAAGGTGAAGGATTCCATGAACTATATATTGCTGAATAAGATCGGGCAGGGCGTTGTGAAGCTGATCCCGATAAATGAGCTGGATAAATTGTTACAATCAATAATAACTGCGCGTTGATGATAAAGATGATCAGGCCTTCGGGGCTTTCGGGTACTATACTGGCGCCGGCTTCCAAGAGTAGTATGCAGAGGGCATGCGCGGCTGCGCTGCTGCATGCCGGAGAGACGGTGATCCGGCATCCGGGACATAGTAATGATGATAAGGCGGCGCTGGGAGTGATAAGTGATCTGGGAGCTGAGGTGGTAAATGATCCCAGCCTGATTCGGGTGAAGAGTGCCGGAGTAAGGGCTTCTGGCGGACTGGAAGTGAATTGTGGAGAGAGTGGGCTTGGTTTAAGAATGTTTGCCCCTATTATGGGATTGAGTGATCAGGTGATAAGGGTGCGTGGGGAAGGAAGTCTGGTGAGCCGGCCGATGGATTTTTTTGATGAGGTATTTCCGCTGTTGGGGATCAGGGTGGTGTCGAATGGGGGCAAGCTGCCGTTGGAGATACAGGGTCCTTTGAAGCCAGCGACTATTACGATCGATGGGTCGCTCAGTTCTCAATTTTTGACGGGACTGCTGTTTGCTTATGCGGCTGCGGGAGCGAACAGGGTTGGGATCAAAGTAAATAATTTGAAGAGCAAGCCGTATATAGATCTTACGCTGGACGTCATGTCGGCGTTTGGCTGGAAGGTAGAGAACAGGAATTATGAGGAGTTCTATTTTGCCGGGGGCAATTCGGCACCTGCGGTTGTGGAGTATACGGTGGAAGGAGATTGGAGTGGAGGGGCTTTTTTGCTGGTGGCCGGTGCGGTAGCGGGGTCTATTGTGGTGAAGGGTTTGGATGAGCGCAGCACGCAGGCGGATAAGGCGATCTTACAGGCGTTGAGGGATTGTGGGGCGCAGATGGAGATGAAGGAGGGTGATATTGTTGTGGGGCCGGGGGCGCTGAAGGCTTTTGAATTTGATGCGACGGACTGTCCGGATCTTTTCCCGCCGCTGGTGGCATTGGCGGCATATTGTGAAGGGGTAACGGTCATCCGTGGTGTGAGCCGTCTGGCACACAAGGAAAGCAACCGGGGGTTGACGCTGCAGGACGAGTTTGGCAAGATGGGATTGAAGATCGAGCTGGACGGGGACAGGATGCTTGTGCACGGTGGGCCGTTGCGTGGGGCGACTGTTCATAGCCGGCATGATCATCGGATCGCGATGGCGTGTGCGGTCGGCGCGCTGAAGGCGGATGGGCCGGTGACGATCGAGGAGGCTGAGGCCATCAATAAGTCGTATCCTGATTTTTATGACGATCTGAAATTATTGGGAGGGCAGCTATGAACACATTTGGCCG
>Ga0105239_10000315_pt1 | contig 71313 bp, 57 predicted proteins | sample KBSC44metaG_FD_92761 | JGI IMG/M metagenome (GOLD analysis project Ga0105239, IMG submission 92761) | Corn rhizosphere microbial communities from Kellogg Biological Station, Michigan, USA - KBS C4-4 metaG | ecosystem: Host-associated > Plants > Roots > Rhizosphere > Soil | place: Michigan, USA...
ACAACAACAACAACAACAACAACAACAACAACAACAACAACAACAACAACAACAACAACAACAACAACAACAACAACAACAACAACAACAACAACAACAACAACAACAACAACAACAACAGCAGCAGCAGCAGCAGCAGCAGTTGGCGCCTCGATGACTCGCAACAAGGGGCGGTTCTTCTTGGTACCAAACAAAACCTAGTCAACATTGTCCAAGGGCCACCAGGTACAGGCAAGACAAAGACTCTTGCTGCTGCCGCCATAATGCATACTCGCGTGAATAAGAAGGTGCTTGTCTGTGCTCCGAGCAATTCGGCAGTTGATGGCGTCGCACTCACAATCAGTGCAATGTTGCCTCCGGACCACGTTGGTGACGTGCTACGTGAGCATGTACTTGCGGCAGAGCAAGAGTTCGCCTTGCTGTCGGACAAAGAGGCGGATGAATTTGTTCCAAAAACCAAGGAAGATTCCGAACTCCTGGCTATGACACAACTCGACCAGTTGTGTGCCGACGACATCGAGACAAGCGAATCGACAAAAGCTGCGATAGATGAGATGCATGGTCTCCATCCAAAGCACTTCTACGCTCGAACATTGTCGACAGCTCAGTGGATACGTCGCACGGCCGTCGCAAAGGTGAATTACTTCAAGGGCCGAGACCTTCAGGGCCTCCCCGCCAAAGAGAAGGAGCGTCTCGAGGCCTGTCAAGTCATCCTCAGAATCGGTTCGGAGTTTACTGCAATGCCATCAGGTGAAGCCAAGGTGACAGCCGCTTCAAACTTCAACCGGGCTATGGGGATCATGCGCATCGAGGCATACGAGAGATGCAGTATGGTCATTACCACATGTGGAAACTCGGCCAACAAAGTGTTGGCAAAGCACTTCAATCCCGATGCCTGTTTCGTGGACGAGGCAGCACAAGCGACTGAATCCGACGTATACATTGCGAATACCGCATTCTCAACGGTCAAACAGGACTACCTGTGTGGTGATGACGCACAGTTAGCTTGTATTGTGCCATCTCTTTTGACCAACGAATTTGAATTTTCGGCAGATTCGTCGACCTTCAAGCGATTGCGTCAATGTGGTATCCCGGTCTATCAACTGCGGACGCAGTACCGTATGACCCAGAATTGCAATCGGCTCACCAACCAGGCATTCTATGGTGGCAATGTTGTGACGGCCATCATCATGAATGAGCCGAACAAGATCACTCCAATGGTTACGAGGTTCATGAAGAAGATGTTCGGTGTCAAAGAGGACCATGGTGAGGTGATGTTTGTCGATCTACCCAACTCGGTTTCCTACAAGGACGAGTTCACACCTTCATGTGTCAATCCTGTGGAGGCTATTTTGGCGGCCAAACTCGTCAGTGGACTTCTTGGCAGTGAACCTGAGCTAGATCCAGCATCAATCGGTGTGATATGCATGTACAAGGCTCAAATCACCTATATCAAGGGCAAGGTGGCCTCTGAGATGGCAGAAATGGCTAAAGAGCAGGGTTGGACGGAAGAACTGTTACCGGATATCTCTAGGATCGTCTATTACACCGTCGACTCCTCCCAAGGACGTGAGGTTGATATAGCCATCGTTAGCTTCGGCGCTTGCGGTGTCAGAGACTTCCAGAATGATGATGAAGGCGTCGACACTGAGGCCTGGAACCTCCGCCCGCACGTCAGTCGCCATGTACACGACGTCCGTCATGTAAATGTGGCCACCTCTCGTCAGAAATACGGCATGTTCATTCTTGGCAACCTAGATGGCTTAATCAGAGGGGTTTCGAATCGTAAGACGGAAAGTCCGTTCCATCACTTCTTGGAATTGGTCAAGTCTCTGGGGCTCGTGCACACGCCGACGGCCGATGAGAGAGCGACTTTGGAGGAGAAAGAGAATCAATACATCCTGGGCCTCCACACTCGACGTCAACAATTGATCGATTCCTTGCACCTAACGAAGGGCAGACATGGCACTATCCATAGTGCCAATGCTCGCGGTGGACAATTGAATCGTGGTCGTGGTCGCGGTCGTGGTGGTCGTGGTGGTCGCGGTGGAAACTCAACCGGTGGTACGTGAGAGCCGATTCGGGTTTGCAATTGGAAGATGGGCTGGAGACGATCATGGTGATGTGATTGGTTAACGGGCCGACTATTCGGGTTGGCATATGGGAATTTGCGCCTACGATGAACGATGAACGGTTCGTGGGCAATGTGAAGTTGGGGGTGATTGAGGAAATGAATCAATCGTTGTAACTAGCTAGTTAAACCTACCTGTCGGGGATGTCGGCAGGACCTGGCCAAAGATTTGCACCTCTACGTGGTGGCCAGGACAAGTAGCCGAAAGGCGAAACTCAGCAAATCCGGTGATTGAAAGTTCATGTCGTTCAATGAGGCTTTTTTGTTCAAGGACAAATTGCGAGCAGCAACTTGGTAAGCCAATCCTCTCTCTAGCAGTCAAGCACGCTTTCAACGGGAATTGAGATGCGATTTTCACTATCAGCCAACTCAATAAATCCATGTCGCCTGACGATCTACAGTATCATAATGAGGAAATCGCCCAACGTCGGAAGATTCGATTCACTCGTTGGAAGCGCCATCTCACAGTTTCACCAACTCCAAACCAACAAGTCTCTCCTACCTCTCTCATCTCCTCCTCCCCTTCCTCCGGTAATAATCGTACTTGGAAATTACACTTCATCAGCACAAGCAAGAGAACCACGAACGCACATATGTGACCGCAGGCGTGACTGGAACTGATGTCCAGATCGGGCCATCCAAGGTTTCAACTCAGTAAGGCTAGGGCAGATGCGGCATAAAAGAGCAGGGACATCTATACTTGGAAAGGGGACAAGAATCAAGATGTGCATGGGCAAACCTATTGACGAAATCATAAATATACCAAGGCACTAAAAAGCACTCGAGATCTTCTAGGATTCCTCTTTTGCTCGCCAACAGCGATCGGCACCAGCATTTCATCTTCACTTCCCACTCCGCAGTCAATCGATCCAAGCTCTCCCTATGAGACTCAAGCCTACCAGAAGGGGAGGATGCCGCCGCCTCGGGAATCTGCAACCGATACGACGGGGACGTTCCTCTGGGCAAGTTGGTCACACTCAGTTGACTTTATTCGCAGAGAGTTCCGTAATGACGTTCATGCAGCTGGCTGACACCGAGGCTGGTGCAGAGCGTGGCACGTTTTGATTGGCGATGGAAGATGCAGTGTGTTATTTTAGACTAAGCCTGTATAATCCTTGAAAACCGGAAAATGGCCACCACTCACTTCGAATTTTGGAATGTGTAATTTTTATACTCCTACTAGTAGCTATATTTTCTTGTAAGAAAGTGTGATATTTACAGGCTTAATTTGAGTCGACCGGTTTCAATCCTTCAGCCTCTCCCACTTGGGGATATGTAGGGGCGTACTATATAGTTGTTTGTCAGCTATCTATCAAGTAATGGTTACTGGAGAGCTGCGCTTCTGATATCAAAGATCATTTTCCGGACCGACACGAACCATGATGGGCGAATCCACAAAGTCTTTGCTATCGCCCCACTCTGAAATATTTGGATTTTCAGACTCAGCATAATTTCTATTGTGAATGCTCGAGTCATTAGTATTTGGGTGGTTACTGTGCTGGATGACATTTTTGAAAATATATACCCTGGAAAAGCGATAGAAAGTTTCAATTACTACTCCGTGGTAGTAAGGGGTGGAACCAATCTGATTGATTTCCCTTTCCTAGCCTCAAATGAAACGGATACTTTGAGCCATGATAGGCAAGCGAGCTAACTAAAGGCTCATTCCCCCCAAGCGCGGCACCTGGGGAAAGCGGCCGAGGCCGCAAGTGGCCTGAATCCTCGTGGCTGACTAACCTACACACAGCCCCAATAAAAGAGTTTTCAGGAGCATCGAACATGGCACTCGCGATTATTGAGACGCAGCTCATAAAATAACTTGGGAGGCGTTACCCCCATATTGTAACTGGGACATGGCCGAAGCAGTTGCTGTAATTGGGCTGCTTTCCTCCATCATACAGCTCGTCGATTTCAGTTCAAAGCTACTTGGCCGCCTCAATGATTTTGTAAAAACCACTCAAGGAGTACCCGATGCTTTTCGGAATATATCCGTTCAACTGCCTCTCACAACAGCAACCTTACAGAGGCTGTCCCGCCAGATCATCGAGAATGGACTCACCGACGATGAGCAGAAGGCACTCCACGCCATTGTTGACCGTACCATGGAATTGATCCACGAGGTCGATGATGTTCTGTCAAGAACCATTCCTTCCAAGAGCTCCTCTTCCTTTGAGAAACAACTCCTTGCACTTCAGAGTTTGCGACAGGAGAAAAGAATCCAGAAAGCGAGCATACAATTAGTACAGAATGTGAACCTGTTGACATTCTTTCAGACCACTCAAATCAACGAAAACTCGCGAAGGTCTGCTGGGAGACTCTCAGATACTACGCTCCCCGATGGACTAGAAGCCATAGATTTTCAGCATGGACTGAATCTAGGCGCTGCACCTCATTTGGCAGAAGGCAACTTTGTTGGGCGTGAATTGGAGTTGAAGCAGCTAAGGAATATGCTGAAGCCTGACTCGCAAAGACAGTCGATTGTTGCCGTCGTCGGCATGGGTGGTATGGGCAAGACGCAATTGTGCATTGAATATGCAATAAGTCACCAACATTTGTACTCATCCATCTTTTGGCTTAATGCCCAAGACGAGTCGTCACTGCGGACAGATCTTCTAAATGTGGCTAATATTGTTCTATCAGCTCCGGCGAGCAAGTTGACATCAAAGAAAGACGAGGATGATATTATTCGAGAACTTCGACAATGGCTCTCTCAACCAAGAAACCCAAATTGGCTACTGGTCTTGGACAACCTGGACAATCCAAAAATGCCAAACGACAACGATCCTTCAGCTCTCGACGTACGAGCATATCTCCCCTTTCGATCCCAAGGCTCAATCCTAATAACGACTCGGGCTCGAACACTTCGTTTTGCGAAACAATTGCCACTTCGAAAGCTTGAGAGTCTAGAGCAAGGATTGAAGTTGCTGTCCGTGCGATCCGGCAGGCCTATTGACACAGGTAAGTAGATTCGCTATCTTGTCCAACCTAGTCAACCCTAGATGTACAGACTTTTCAAGGAATTTGACCTTGGACAAAATTAATTTTCTGTCTGACACAGACGATGATGCGATGGAGTTGGTTCGTCGCTTAGATGGTCTTCCACTTGCCCTTACCTCGGCGGCTTCCTTTCTCGAGCGTACGACTTGCACCATACAGGAGTATTTGAACGAGTACAAAGAGAATTGGGTGAAAAATGAAGTTGAGAGCCTGTTCGAGTATGGAGATCGTACCTTATTCACAACTTGGAATATGTCAATTGAGAAACTCAAGAACCAAGACGATCCCGCAGTTGAACTGTTACGGATATCGGCCTTTTTCAGCAACGAGAACATTTATCATGACCTAATAGCAGGAGGAAATTCCGATATTTGGCCAATTCTGGGAGACATCCGACGACACAAGGCGACATTTGACCGGTCAATGGCTAAACTCCGAGACTATTCTCTAATCGAGACCACACATCGAGGTTATCGCTTGCATCCGTGCGTTCATGACTGGACGCTATTAAATCTGAACCAGAACATCGTGGAAACGGATGTGTGGAGCGCCGCGAAGTGTATCGTAGCAGCATCAGGCTTCTCAATATGGGCAACCGACTACGACCAAGCTCTGTCACGACATGCCTCACATGCAATAAGGCTCACGCATCCTCTCCTGTATAATATTTTGATACATGGTGAACTGGACGAGTGCCGTTGTAATGACCTAACTGGATTGGGCCGAATTTTCCATCATACAGGACGAATTCAGGACGCTATGCCGCTCATGACCCGCGCTCTGGTATGGTCCCAACAACATCTCGGAGAAGAACATGAGACTTTCCTCTATGCCTGTAGCATGGTTGGTCTCCTGCACAAAGATCTGAGGAACTTTTCTCAGGCAGAAGACCTGATCAAAATTGCGACCTACGGACGTGCACGAATCCTAGGACCGTATCACATGAGTACTCTGGACCCAGTACACAATCTGGGAATAATTTACCTAGCTCTTCAGAGGTTCCAAGAAGCAGAGCAGATGTATCTTTGGTCCTTGGGTGGATGCGAGCAGAGCTATGGACCACAGGATGTCAACACATTCTGGGCAATGATGGCACTAGCAGAATGCTATAGGGCACAGGATGAGCTTGATGATGCTGCAAGATATTTCGAAAGAGCATTGGAGGGGTTCGACACCTGCATCGACAATGGCCATGCCTTTAGTCGTAGAACTGCATCCCAGCTTGGCAAGGTCTATGAGAAGAAGGAGGATTACAATTCCGCCGCAGCCATGTATCAACGAGTCTATGAGAGCTGCAGGCAACTCCTCGGCCAGGATCATTGGTCGACACTCGAGGCGAAAGCGGATTTGGACAGGCTTCAAAACATGTGTCTATCCAAAGCGACTGCAGCATCAGCGTCTACGTCAACCGAAGATCAATCCACCCGACCCACGGAGGACGCCTGTGTCGCGAATCTTGACTCATCAGACGAAGACAAAGCCACGAACTCTGAACCCCCTTGGCAGGACGAAGGTAATGGTGGTGGGCCATTCACTCTCACTTTCAAGCCGTCGAAATCAACGCCACTTGTGTGCCACAGATGCCGCGTCTCATTGACAATTGATACAAAGCGATTCATCTGCTGTTTCTGCGACGACCATGAACTTTGTGTAGATTGTCACATGAAGCTCCGAGCTAAACAGCAGGGTGGCCCAAAGCAGGAAAAGCAGCACGACCGGCACATCTTCCTTTCATGCCAATTTCCAGAGCAGTCTGTTGATAAGAATCATGAGGCAGGGGCTGAGTTTCAGGAGCAATGAGGAGTCGGCTTTTAGAATGGACACCTTGAGATCATTTTCTATCCGATCGAAAATATGAGATAAGGATGGCTGGAATGGCAAATTGACATTGAATGCAAAAGATGGCCGCAAGCAGGGGATGAGGTTAAACCGGGAGAATTGAAAAGAGCGCGGCCACTCATGAGTGCAAGGATAAAGCCAGACACGAGGTCAGTGGCATATGGCGACAGTCTGCGGATTGTGCACTGAATCCAACGTACGACATGCAATATTGGAAGCCGAGAAGGAAACTCGCTGAAGCCTGTGGTAGAGTAGTTGTGAAGATAGGGATGAAGATAAGCCCAGATCGTCGTAACACGAACCAATTCCGGAATAACCTTTGGCGTAGGGAAAGTACCAAGTTTTCGACAGGCGGCTAGAACGAGTCAATCTGTCTGATTTTGATAGAGGTGCCACACCTCCACTGCTACAGTATCGCTAACTCAGCTCGACAGGGTGGCCGTCGATATGTAGAATGACATCCTTAGGCGTTCCTCTATCCACAGAACCCCGCCAAGGGCTGATCATGCTCCTGCATCAAAGCTCTCTGCGCGATGCTACCAATGGTGTGATTTCAACCCAACGGTTAAAATATGTTTTCTTCTTTATTGGCTTTATTAGTTCCGTCATTTTCAGATTGATCTAAACTAAGAGGTATACAATTTAGACCTTAAGTAAAATAGCTTTCTTTATGTTTATAGCTAATTTCTTAATACTATTACGATTAGGAGCAAAACACAAGTCAACCGTCCAGATCTATGATCGGCGTCATAGGCGAGCGCGGGGACAACTGATTACCCACGGTCGCCCTAAAGATCCGATTCACGATTCGATGATTCAATCTGAAGCACAGATACATCAACTTCGTGATTTCTGCTTCTGTCCGCGGCATGATATCACAAGTATGGCGATTTTTTCGTTGACCCATGTCATATGGCACCGAAGAAGCGCCGTCAACGAAGAACAAGGTAGCCGTTCATTTCACATGACGTGTTCTAGCACTTAAGTCTCCGGAAGAGCCTAGGGATATTATCATAGGCTACGGACTTCTGAGTGAATAGCAGCTCGCCCTGTGCTGGACAAACCCTTATCCTGGCTTAGCCGCAATATGTCCGGTAAGCAAATCATCCATGTTACTATAAAAAGGGTATTGCCTACTTAATTATTAGCCACGACTTCCACTGGCTGCAATATCTAATAAGGCTACGAACCTTGCCCAGACCCCTCTCGAATCTATACGTTTCTGCGTAGAATACGAAATATTTACCCTAGTCAGAACAAGCCTGCTCCCTTAAGAAATCTTCCTATGTATCCTCTATGCTCCCTGGATATACCAGAGCTCGAAGCTGCTCTTGCGAAAAGAGACACTTGGATGGTGGAATCGAAAGGCGTAAACGTATTGGAATGCTATAGGCACACGAAGCGTGAGTGAAAGAATGCCGGGATGACCCAAGACGTGAGTCTGAGATTTGTCTTTTAGGTTGGCAGCGTGGCTTGAACAGCAATCGCCTTGGGAAGTTCCTCGATGTGAGACAGATTCTCCTGTAGAGATGTACAGAGGCTAATGTAAATAATAGACATGCGTGAACTTGAAAAATGACGATTGTCTCACCCGTGTTTTGTACGAACACCATGCAACTTTGGCCCTCAACACAATAGTGACTCTCTGTGGTGCAGCTTCCTCGAAAGCTTAGGAGTAGGGGAAACAGCTAGTGAGATCGACGATGTTGCTGTCGATCCATCGATTCTTAGGTTGCTGCGTGCTCGACTTGGAATGTCTGATCACCTCGTTTCTGCGGTCTGTGGTTTAGGTCATTGGTACACCGTCAAGCATGGCAAATTCCTCAGAAATGACCAGCGTGGCAAAGCTCGCACTCTTGGTAAGTGATCGATTATATAAATGGAACTCTAGTTGATCACTTTTGGAGAACTGTTTTACGAATATACCCCATCCACGACTGCGTGTACGCATTTAAGGATTGACTTGGAAACGAATTTCTCGACATACTTCTGCTTGAACTTTCCGGAATCAGCAGCCATAAAATTTGCAAGACATATTCAGTATATGTCAGAGAAAATCAGTCCCTTCCAGCTCGACATCCTGGTAGTGGATGAGACGTTGAATATCTGGCAGCACAAGATCGCTGACCACCGGCTATTAATGAAGCAATTTGTGAGTGGTGACTCTTGGATCAGGATGTGCATCGATCGCTTATGCAGACCAGGAAAGCCGTAAACCTTCTGAGGCACTTGATCATACGATTAAGGAGTTGCATGATTTATCAACGAGTTGGCACATTCTCTTTCGGAGAGTGACCAACTTAGAAGCGCATCTCACTTTCTTGCAGGATGCCCTGTCAGAGTATTGCGATGCCTTAGCCGACCATCAGGGCACCAACCGGACTATACAGTCAGTGAAGGAAGCGAACGAATCGGTGCGTTACTTACAGTCCAGTTGTCTCTCATTGAGACTCCTCGTCTCCGATTATCGAGAACGGACGTGGACACAGATCAATCTGGTAATGTACCTTTTTTTCACCGGTTTAAGTAAGGTACTCACAGGAGAGGAACAGCTCTATCATCTCGCGAATCAAGCTGAAAGTCGTGCGAATAAGGAGATAGCGGTCCAATCCAATAAAGTTGCGGGCTTCACGGCAATGATTGCGGAGCAGACCCAACGGGACAGCGCATCTATGATAACAATTGCAGCCGTGACAATGTTCTTTCTACCAGGGACATTCATAGCAGTACGTTGATTCTCAGATTATTGTCTCCTTGCACCTTCGTTGTGGGGGTCACTGTCGCGGCCAGCGAAGCTCCATTGTATTTAATATGCTCATCAAGCTTGAAGACGCTGACAAATACATAGTCGATTCTCAGTACCGTTGTATTCAACTTCGACAATGATGGTATAGGTGTCTCTCGTATGTGGTGGGTGTTGCCCACCACGGCAATCCCACTTACATTGCTTGTCTTTGTTGTTTGGCTACTGTGGCTACGACTTAGGTTGTCGAGTGATAGAGCGGCTGCCTTGAAGAGGTCAGAAGCAAATTAGTCCATGCTCTTCCGGGTGGGCATTTCCCTCTTCAGAAGGTATCCCCTCCTTCGTGTTCCTTGATCTTCACCCGCTGTAGTCTCGGATTGCTCGACGTTGAGACCGCTTATGAACGTGTGCGGAAACAAAGCCAAAGGTGTTTTAGGTCCGTTGACGAGGAAATCTCCATCACAGCCCCTTTCTGCCCACAACGATGTTAGGAATTAACGAGAGTCGTGAATCCCGCTCTACGGTAGCCCCGTTTTGAATTCTGTCCGTCCAGCCCGCAGCCTGCAGGTGGCCTGATTGGTACACCGTCGTTCTTAGCCATTTTCCCCTCCGTCTTCTAGCTTTCCTTGGATCCTTCCTTGGAACGCGGGGCGCTTGTCCTGGCGAACACATCCGTGACCCGGTTCGTAACACAGAGTTACATATTGTCTTGAGGAAGACGTCGACCTTTCTTAAGTGAAAGCTCTTGGATATGAACACGGATGCTTTCAAGATTTTTCGAATCCTCCGGTGCGAACTAGTTCCCTGAACATCAGTGTGGACCGCAATCGTCAATTGAATTAAGGGTGGCTAACTCGTTGGGATATTGCCAGTTTCTTGACACGTGAAAACCACGTCTTTCAGGGCCCAATTACCACCGCCGATTCTGAGTCGACACACTCGAACCATGTGAGATCAGGACTTCGACGGCGGTTATGCCAGATAAGCGTTAGGCAATCCAACATACCCTGACATAGCTTTGCTGCCATCCCATTGCTGATCTTGTTCATCGTGTCGAGAAGTATGTTTTCCGTATTTTCATCGACGACCATAGGCTCCAAGCACGCAACGAAGTACGGAAACAGAACGTATTTCGGTCTGTCAACGCCGTGATGCAGGACATCTAAAATCTCTGAATGCAGTTGCACAGCTCTGAGGCGAGCTGAGTCACCGACCGCGGTGGTGGTTTGGGCATACAAAAGCAAGAGTTGAAGCGAAGACTTGAATGCCCTTGCTTGAAGTAGGAAATGGCATTTCTCATCACTGTCCACGATGACTTTATCTCGTGCTTTGACTGCTAGCTCCGGTGACCACTGATTGACCCATGTGGTGAGCAATTTGATTCTTAGGGCCCTGTCTCTCCATGAAACAGACCCGGCCTTGATGTCTCTGTGTAGGGTGCAAAGGTCATAGATTAGTGGCAGTAGTTCATGGCATACCCCATAATATGGATCGACGACCGTGTTACCCTGTGGTGCTTCATAACGGAAAACCGGAATCTCTCCCAAGACAAGGCAGTTGCTCGTCTCCACAAATAGGAGGCATATAATATTGCAATCTGTCTCCTCTGTTGTCGCACCTATCAGCTGCTTCCTCCATGGCATAGCCAGCAGGAGAGCCGAGCGTGATACTGGAAGAGAAGGAGCGCCTGCGACTATATCGTTGTAGGTGATAAGCATAAGCGCAAGCCCCACGGCAACTCGGGCCTGTTCAAGCGTGGAGGCTGACATGTTTCCCAACTTCTGAAGTGCTCTGGAACTCCTTTTATCAAAGGGGATACTTTCGGCCTTGGCGGAGACCCTGGCGGCCATCAAAGCATTCGCGAAAGCCATTACACCATCTTTGAGCTGCTCAGTGGCCCCATAAATTTGAGTGGCCAGTGGTGATCGCACAACTCCCCGGAACGTTTGCCCATACAAGAGGCTGGCGATTTGGTCTGGGTGGAGGAGGAATTCGATTAGAGGCAGTTCACCCTGTCCGAATTTCTTCCAGATTGGCAGGAATAGGCCCTGGCGTATCATGGGCGCCTGGGGCAGGCGGCGTACCGCAACTGTCGAAGCCTGCCTTTTCACCCTTGGTGTAGATTGGAGCTTCTCCACTGTTGGAAGCTTTGGAGCGGTACGTGGCCTGCCAGGAAGCAAGACTGCCCGCTCGACCTTGCACGCGTGCCCGATGCGGGCGCACCGCTCACAGGCCTGCGAGCCCTGCTCATAAATACACCGAACTTTGATTCTATAGCATGTGTCACAAGATCTTTGTGGTCTCATGGCCCCAGACGCTGCTGTTTTGTGGGAGCAAAGTGTGGAGCAAGAACATAGAGATATTATGAGTCGGAAAATGATGGTACGAGTTGCTAATGGGATCAGCAGGCACGTAACTAGCCTAATAATAATATTGATTACCCGCATTCCGTATCCCCGCCCGCCAAGGACACACTAAAAGTTCTTGGTATTGCTTTTGCTGTTGTCGACCAGGCGGCTAACCAACCAATGAGAAGGTCTGCCAGAGTGCTATGTCGGTACCACCAGCTCACCTCTTCATTGCATTTCCGCCATCTACATCAGCACTGGTGTTAGATAGCAGCACATACTATACTGTCAGAAACTGAGAAATGTGGGCGTAACCTTTCCATGTCTGATGGTAGTGATGCACCTTTTAGGTCGCGGGCTCTGACACGTGCGCTCGGCTAGCATATCCGGGGAGGGACAACGGGGTGTGAGGGGCAGGTACCACTCGGCCTCGTGCCAGCTGAATCGAGCTAATTGTAGACGGCATGCTTCCCTCCGCGGACCCACATTCTCCAAACATGGCGCACCCTGGCACATATGAGCAGCGTCTCTGCGTAGTCTAAGATAGCAACCCTGGTGATCTGGCATCCCAGCTTCTCCCGGAGGAAAAGTGGCCTACAAACAAATAAACAACAGTACGGAGTATAGATGTTTCATTGTGAATCAAAAAGGTTTCATAGAGAGTGTACGCTGAACTATCCAAATTTTCGGGAGTGGTCAGACGGGTGTCAAATACCGATAATTTTTGTAGTCGCTCCATCGGTCTCTTTACCAGGATAGGGCGTCGACTTGGCTAGAATAACCAAAGCCCGGAAGTTTGACAACCTGCCGAAATCACGCTGCATTGGCTTTCATCTGTATTGCCATGTGGAGGCGAGGCCGAGGGCCCTCGGGCAGCTCAAGGGGCGCCAACTAACTTACGCCACCTTCATTCGTGGCGACCTTCAGCTTAGCAACTCGCTCCGATGCGAATCAACTGGTCGGGTTGGTGAATTCCATGTACTTTACCGGAGGTTTCGTCGGCTCGCTGACGTCTTGTTAATGGAGCGATCGATACGGGCGAAGATGGGGTATTGCCCTTCCCAGTATCCTGACTATTGCCACCTCTGCACTCCTGGCTGGCAGTGTTCACATCGAGATGTTCATTAATTTCCGGTTCTTTTCTAGTGTATGGGCTTTCATGCTGATTGCGGCGGTCCCGTGTGGATGCGTGAGGTTGCTCCACTGAGCATACGTGGCACACTGGTTGAAGTCCACAATGTTGGCTTGATGATCGGATATATTATAGCGACGTGGGCTGGTTACGGGCTCTTCCACATTACCTCCAGCGCCAATGATGCATGGCGAGCACGGTTTGCCCTCCTTTGCTTACCTGCTCTATTGTTGGTCTCCGGTCTTTACTGGATCCCAGAGTCTCCACGCTGGTTGATTCTCCAGGACTCTGCCGCCGAGGCTGAGATGATTCTCCATAGATTGCACCCGGCTGAGGAAGCACGAATTGAGTTCATCCAGATCCAACGGCAGATTGAGCTCGATCGACAACTAGAGACATCGTACCTGTCCATGTTCACCAAGCCTTCTTACCATCGACTTTGTATTACCGGATTTGGGATTGCCTGTGCGGTCCAAATGTGTGGACCCTTGGTCATTAACAATGTGAGTTTAAAGACTATTCTCTTAGTAATACTTCGGTGCTGACATGATGCCACCAGGATTTATGGAGTGTTAGGGTTCTCCGTGAAAAACCAGCTTGAATTTTTCGGTGGATCTTTGTCACTTCGACTCTGATTGGAGCTGTTGGCAGCCTGTACCTCATCCAACAATTTTCCCGACCGTACCTGATTGCGGGGGTTTGTTGGGCTGCGCCGCCTGTTTAGCTGCTGAGGTAGGTTCGGTAGCCAACCATGCGACCAGCGCGGAGTCACTCGAGTGTTCGAATCATGCAGCTCTTCAAGCAGCCGTGGCAGTTACCTACGTCTTCATCTGCATGGAAGCCAGACCCGGTGGAGCTGAGTAAGTTTATATCGGAGAGATCTTCCCCACGCATATCGGAAGCAAAGGCATGGCCATTTGTATCTCAGGATTGAGCTTGATGAACGTTATTTGGCTGCAGGTGGCGCCAACTGCTTTTGAGGATATCGGTTGGAAGTTTTATTTGGTGTTCATCTGCTGTACCCTTGTCGCCATCGTTCTGATCCTGTTCTTCTGCCCGAATACTAACAAGCTTCCCCTTGAGGAGATTGCTGCACTATTTGGCGATGAAGTTAGCAGTGATATTGTCTTTGAGGATCTCAAGGATGGATCCCAGCGCCTGAAAATCGAAGTTGTGAAGAAGGGGGAAGCCTAGTAAACAAGGCGGGATCCAATGAAGTACCTAAGCACAGAACAACCCAAGGCCACTTGTGCAAGAGAAGATGTATTTAGTTGAAGGAACTCCGGAGAACCTTGGCCGTATGTGCCGTTGCGGGGGATATTGTTGTTGGCAAATTGTTTCGGATCGCATACAAGAGTTCGAATCGCCTAAAATGTTATGTAGGAAAGTAGAGCCCCAAGGCTGAGCCACCTAGCTTCAGGGGAGACCCCAATCGCATCCAGTTCAGAGAGTTGTCCATCGAGAGTGGCCCAGCGATACGCCCGTAGCGCTAGTCTCGATATCAGGCCGTCACGCCAAGCCAGAGACCATACTCCGTATGCTGACAATTCTTAGATATCCACTAGGCGGATTTCAGCTAGGGGACTCGAGCCAGAAATCCGCGGACTATGATTCTCCGCGAAAGGAAATCCTAGTCTATGTTGGGATTATCCGCGGTCTGGGTTAGCCAGGAGGCGGCATCATAGGAATTTTCAAACCCTGCTTAGAAAGCAAGGGAGGTGGCACCTTGTTATGGCAGGCTCTGTAGAGCTGGTGACGGTCTGAACTGGTGTAAGAACGCTCCACGCACTCAAATATCACTCATAAAGCGCCTGTGGACTCACCATTATGAGTCTCCTTGTACATTCAAAGAAGCACAAATCGAACGAGCGAATTCCGCCTGTAATGGCGACTATCAACAACCCGGCAGTCCCCCAGGGCTCATTAGTACTTGTCACAGGAGTTAACGGCTTCCTTGGTTCGCACATTGCTGATCAGTTTCTTCGAAATGGTTATAAGGTCCGTGGGACCGTACGTGACCCGAGCAAGGAAGCTTGGGCCGTCGATATCTTCAGCCGGCTGTATGGGGATGACAAATTCGAGCTCTTTGGTGTACCTGAGATGGAGCTAGAGCGTGTTTATGACGAGGCTGTGAAGGGTGAGGATCCCTCTCAACCACGTACAGTGTATGCCGCTGACGGTTGGATACTCATTCTGTGATGCATAATCAGGTGTCGACGTATTCGCTCACTCTGCTGCGTTTATGTCATTCGTTCCCGAAGCAGACAAGGTGATCCCAACCACCGTGGCGAGCCGCAGTAGGCGTACTCGACAGCGGCATTACCGTGACTGAAGATTCATGGAACGTGAAAGCCGTCGAAAGGGCGTGGTCAGGCCCGCCATATGAACAAGAACGGGGGTTTGATTGTTTATGAAGCAAGCAAGGCAGAATCCGAACAGGCAATCTGGAAGTTCCACAAGGAGAGTCGGAGTAAACGTCCCGATCTCGTGGTAAATGCCGGTATGGTGAAATTAATGAAACTCAGATGCAAATGTCTGCCACTCACAATGATTTCTAACAGTCTTGCCCAACTTTGTCGTTGGACGTACGATTGATCCGGTTGGCCAAGGCTTTCGGAGTAGCTGCGGCATGGTCGTATCCTTGTGGAATGGAAAGATAACGCCTTTCCACCCAGCAGTTTCAAGGCGTAAGTCACAAAGCCTCCAGCTGTTGCCTGTCGAGGAACCCTAACTCTCTGAATACTACGTTGACCTGGAGGACACCGCTATCCTTCACGTTGCGGCAGCCCATGTTGACACGCGTCCAGGACCAGCGTGTTTTTGCTTTTGGAGGACGTTTCAGTTGGGATGCAATCTTGGACATCATGCGGGAGCTCGATCCCAAGCGCATCTTACCCGACAACTTTTCCGGGGGCAGAGACCCAAATGAGATTGTGCCTCGACCAAGGGCGGAAAAACTTCTGCAGGAGCTGAGTCGCTCGGGATGGACGAGTTTGAAAGATTCAATTGCCGCAAACGTCAAGGATTCAGAATCGAAGGATTGGCAGAGGGATAATCGCAGTAGAAACAACCTCTGAAAGCAGCACTGTTCGTCCTGTTGGCGAACTTTGAAGGTAGGGTTTCTCTCCTCTTTGAGAGTGCCATGGCCAGCCTTACTCGTGGATTGGCGACTGTTCAATTCAACAGTGAAAAGAGAGATGCATGGGCCATCTTCGCTTGTTGTGAGCTTTTAATCTTCCAAATTTTATCCTAATTATCGCTTACGACAATTGAAGCTGGACCACGACGGGAATTATGGATTCACAGGGGTGAAGTGGCTGTGCCTGATATGTATTTAAGGAAGGACAAGCGTTTTGAACGGCAAAACTACGGAACAATCTGGATTACATAAGCCTTCCCGCACCCAACAGCCACCTTACAGCCCTGTGCCCACTTCGCCCACTTCGCCCTCGTTATTGCCCTCCATCGCCCTCAGGGCGAAATTCTAGCCCAAGGTTTGATTTTGAAGATTCCATTAGATTTTATACTACAAAAATGTCTTCGTCATTGTTGCCCGAGAGTTCCAGGCAGTCATCCCCAAGTGCAACGGATTCGTTAGAGCGCTGAAACTGGATATGATAACGCGCTGTCCTTGAAGGGCGTGGGCTTCTTCGATCACCACGAATTAGAGGACTCTTCTTAAGACCTAAGACAAGGTCCTTGCATTCGGCAAATATGCTCGAGGAATTTATCTCCACTTCACCTGAGAACGGATTAAATATCGGGAAGTTGCAACCAAAGTTCTCACAGGCCCCAAAAACACGTGATGGCAGTACTACCACCACCACCACCACCACCACCACCACCATTACTACTCCTCATGATACCCACACAATTGACCCGAGGCTTCTGGACTCTCAGGTGGTTTCTATGAACGATTTTGATTTTGAATTCGAAAATATCGAAGCCCGAGAACAGCATGTTGAGCTCAAGCCATCTGCCATTCCTTATCTGCGTGCTTGGGTTTCCCAGAATAAAGAGCAATTGCCTTCAGGATTGCAGCTACGTTGTCTGGGGATCCTAACTAAGGCTCCAGAAAGGATCTTGGTGGAATGGATCAGGGTCAACGTCTTGAATTCTTCGGCGCAACAAGCACTTGCTCCGAGGGGGCTGAGGCAGTCCAGAGCCCGATGTCTCGACTCAAACCCTCGTTACCACAAGGGCCAAGGTCATATCAGCAAGCCAAAGCCATTCGAGTGTACAAATAGATGCGGCCAGTCCTTTCTCCGTAAAGGAGATTGGGATAGGCATGAGAGATTGAATTTTGAGGAATGGAAGTGCCCAAAGTGCCCTGAGGTGCTCAGCCGCTGGAATCATCTACATAATCACCTGAAAAGAGCACATAAGAGCGAGGAAAATCGCCGCAATGTTCAACCACATCATTTTCTCAAAGTACAACAACGTCCTTGCGGTTTTTGCGGCTGTAGCTATGTGGACTGGCGTCAATGGCTTTCACACGTTGCTGCACATTTCGAAGGGAAGCTGCTTGGTGGTGTTCGTCACGTCTCTGAATGGAACGAGAACCTCCAACCTGTTGTAGAGGGACAAGAGCGCCCGGGCTCTGACATGGATCTGGCGGTGGACTTTTGTGATTCTCAACTCGGTTCGTTCATGAACGGTGCTGGTTACAGCCCGTTTTCGCCCAGTAACAACCCCGAGTCGTTTGGCGGAAACGCAGAAGGCTATGAAATATATTGTCCACAAATCGCGTACTTCTGCAAGAAAACTTTATTCGGCATGGGCTTTGATACGAGAAGAAACTCAATACCCAAGGACTTTGCCATTACTGTCAAAGGGGATATCACAACCATCAACTATTCAGATCAAGGTCACCGAGACGAGAAGCCACCTCCCAGTACTGTTGCTGAGATGCGATATAACTCATCATATCAGCCCTTCTTGGGCAATATTGTGCAGGACGAAGAAGATTGTTCCCTGGTCCCTTCAATGACTATGCCGGGTATCACCAGGCGCTTAGGGGTTCGGTTTGAAACCCACTCTGAGTCGTCGATGTCAACAAGTTGCGGAGACGTATCCTCTGTGTTATCTCACAGAGCTAATCCAGGAGTCCAATGGTTCGCAGGGGCAATGCCAAGAAGTCGCGACTTTCACAGGCACTCGAATCGTTATATCATGGATAGTTATTACTTGGGCCGGGACAGCACGGAAGACCCTTGGACAGTTTGCACACCTCCAAGGCAAATGAGAACACTTGATGAAGTGAAAGTGTCCTTCTTCAAGACGACCTGCTTTCGTATGTCTCGGCTTTGAATATTCCTTCGATGGTCCTCTGATGCATATAGCCGTTCCTATCTTTCGGAGGGGATGATCATTTCCGACAAGGGAGGGGAATGAGAATAAACCTGTACAGTCGGAAGGTTAAAGGGGGTTTTTATCCAACGCCAAGGACATTTCACCAAAACCATCCGACAACCCCTCTCATGTTAATGGCGAATAGCCGTGAATCTTTCCGATGCACGGAGATCCGTATTGGATGGTAGGTAGTAAGTATAAATCGGCGATGAACCAGCCATATAAGCTTGCGGAGATATGCTTCTTGCTTTTGAAGTCAGCAAGTCTAAGCAGATTCCACATTCGCTGCCAAAAGGGGGCGGTTTCGCACATTCAAACATGGTCCAGCTACGGAACCCCATCATCCCCCTCCTCTTACACAGCTTACTCCTCCTCCTCCTCCTCCTCCTCCTCCTCAGCACCACACAAGCATGCACCCGCGTAAGCTACACAAGCGGTGCAGAAGACGGGAACCGCGTGATCATCGGACGGACTCTGGACTGGAACATTCCGCCCTATTCATCGATCTACGCGTTCCCAGCGGGAATGGCACGGAACGGCAGCGCGGGGGAGGGGTCGCTGGAATGGACGAGCAAATACGGGTCTCTGGTGATCACGATGAACGACGCGCTGACGTTTGACGGGATGAACACCGAGGGCCTGCACGGCGGTCTGCTGTACCTGACGGGGACGGACTACGGCGACCGCGACGCCAACCTGCCGGGCCTGGGGATCAGCTTCTGGGTACAGTATTTCCTGGACTGCTATGCGTCTGTAGCGGACGTGCGCGCGGATATCCTCGGCCCAGGCGGCGAGGAAAGATTCCAGGTCAGAACCCGCGGCATCATCCCCGGGCTCGCGACCGTCGTCCATCTGGTCCTGGGCGATGCGTCTGGCGATAACTTGGTCATGGAGTACTTGGACGGCAAGCTCAGAATGTATCAGTCGCCGGAGTACCGGATCCTGACCAACGAGCCGACGTACGACCAGCAGCTCGCTCTACAAGCTTACTGGGTGAACCGGACCGAATATACCCTTCCTGGGACCGCAGGCCCAGTGGACCGGTTCGCGCGCATGGCTGACAATCTGCGGCGGGCGCCGGTCGCGACGAGCATGGTCGAGGCCGTGCGTGTGGTGCAGAGCCTGTTACGGGGCATCAGCGTCACTTTGCGGACACAGGCGACGGCCGTGTCGAATGCTCCGTCGCTGTGGCGGATCCTGGCTGATACCAAGGACAAGCGGTATTTCTACGAGAGCGTCACCGACGGAGTGTCGCTATGGGTCAACATATCTGCGTTGGACCTGGGCACCGGTGGCACTACGAAGAGATTGTCTCTGGAAGCTGGCAATGATGGTCTTTATGGGAGGTATGGCGATGCAACCGAGGACTTTGTCAACGCCGAGCCATATACACCGATCCTCGCGAATTCGGAAACGGGAGATGGGCTTGGCGGATCTGGACCGGTCGATATCATCGGTCTTCCCAATATAACTATGGATCGCTCGTAATTAGCCTTTGGATAGTCGGTCCTCATTTGCTGGTGACCAAAATGAACTACGAGTACATCTTCTCGTCACTGGTAGTCTCTGCGGTGTAGAAGGACTGGCTTCTACCAGTACATGGAGGTTTTTGGGCCTGAAAACCCATGGATATCCCCTTTCCATTCAAGATGGAACCAAAAAATCACCCTCTGATGGGGAGAATAATGCATACGCCCAGAAGTGAAAATACAAATGCAACCTTGTTGAAGACTAACCAATTCGACATTAAGGGGTATCATGACATGCCATCCATTATTCTTAATTTTTGCGCTCCCTGTGTTGTAAATGATATAACTCAACTCAGATCACATAACTCTCTGCAAATCGGAAAAGTCAGTCACAGATATCCTGTTGCAGGGTTTTCGGTGGGAGAAACTTACACATTCGCCTTTGTCCTTGCCCTGCGGAACTCCCATTTCGTCGAAGGTCTTCGGGCCCTTGCCAGGTGGCCGTACAGGTGCAGCAGCAGCAGGCATTGCGTTCGGTTTTGACTGTGGGGCCTTTCCAGGGGCATTTGGTACGGGTTTAGAAGGTGCCATATTTGCGGCTTGAACCTTCTGGGGGGGGTACTGATTGGATGGAGTTCTGCCGTTTAGATTCTGACTCGGGAGGCCGCCATAGCCAGATGATTGAGGTCCTGGTCCTGGTCCTGGTCTGCTGTTCGAAGGGTTGGGTCTGCCTTGCTGTCCAACGTTTTGGCCTTGGCCTTGAGGTTGAGTCGGTCGAGATGTTGTGCGGGGAGGATTATTTGCATTGTTCATGTTCCCTTGACTCATACCTGGGCCGTTAGGCTGCGGTGTTCGTTGTTTTCGTGGGGGCTCCAAAGGAGCAGAGAAGCCAATATCTGCCCTCATCGGTGGGCTACTCTGTGGGTTGAGATAAGGTGAATTAGTACCCGGTCTTGCTGGTGGTTGTTGAGGAGCCCCGCCTGGACCGTAACCACCATCTGATGGTAAACGACCGCCACGACCATAACCTTGAGCTGAAGCCCTACCGTCATTGTTTGGATATTGACGTTGTTGAGGGCCGCCGTAGGGCATCTGTTGTTGGCCATAGGGATCTGGTCTACCGCCTCCCATCGACTGTGCCGAACTTGCACGAAGATTTGGATTAATGCCGAAGGCAGAGGTGGGTCGAACTTCCGGGTTTGGCATGTTGGGGGGCCCAGTGGGATACGGGGCGGCACTTCCCGGCCGTGCGGGCGGCTTTTGAGTGTTCAGCGTCAATCTGGAGGGGTCAGGCATGTTCAACATTGGAGGTTCGTCAGCTTCGCTCAACGAGGGCATTGTAGGTACGGGGGGTGCTGCCATGGGTCCCCCGAGCATCGAAGCTCGCTGTTGGCGGATCTTTGAAAGCGCGATACTTTCATGGTCTTTCCTTGATAACGTCTTTGATCTGGAGATTGCATCGACTCGTCCTTCTGCGTCAGAATTGCCTCCCTGCGAGGCCTTCCTATACCATTCTTTGGCTTCCCCAAAATTGACAGGAACGTAGATGCCAACCTCGTAATAATACCCGAGAGCGAATTGCGCTGTGGCGAAGCCAGAAAGAGCAGCACGCTGGGCGTAGGTGAATGCCATCTCTTCGTTTTTCTCAAAAAGCCCCTCATGGCCGCAAAGAAACCACTTACTAATGGCTAGTTCCGCCTCAGGCTCACCTTGACGAGCAGCAAGAGCATTATAGTGCAGAGACAGGGCAGGGTCAAAGGGACATCCAAGCTCGCACAATTCGTAGGCAGAGCCCATTTTGAGCTGGGCCTTTGCAAATCCTAAAAAGGCGGCTTTCTCAATGTTGGCCTTGGCTCCAGCAATATCCATAGGCTGATAGTGTTCAGGAATGGTGACCTGAGACATTTGGTGAGCTTGAAGCATGCCCAGAACGTAGGCACCTTGGGGAGCATTCTCATCTGCGTTTTTAGCCGCCATATAGATGAGATTCAGGCCGTGTTCATAATCCTGGAGTTGGCCGTGCTGCCCCAACAAGGTCATCATGCCCAGTCTATAACACGAGGCAGAGTCACCCTTGTCGGCACCCTGTTGGTAATACTTGACAGCCTTGAGAGCATCGTTGGAAGATTCGAACTGCATTCCAATTCGGTAATCAGCGCGGCTGTAGCCTCTCTCAGCGGCTCGGCTGTAAGCGAGAAAGGCCTCCTTCTTATCAATTCTATGGCCAAATTTACCGAATTCAAGCCACATGCCCCTCATAAACTCAGCCTTGGGGTGATGTTGATCTGCCAAGAATGAGACGACTTTGACAGCATCTTCTCGTAAAACATGTTCAATGCGGGGGGTGATGGATCTTGGTGCTTGAGCTAAAGCTATTCGTTGTTCGTTCTGCTGACATGTTTCCACGTACGACAAAGCGTCTTGTGCCCAGAGAAGCTGTGTGTCAGGGTCATTGCAACTTAGTACCGCAGCTCTTGCAGCCTCTAAAGATGCCTCCTTCTGTTCATCGGTGGGAGGAATGTTGGGAGGAGGGTTTCGAATAATGGGAAAGGGAGAAAAGTTAGGTTGTTCGAGGATGGCAGATTGACCAGGGGAGGGGTTCCGCTGCTGGTATTGCCCGGAAGGGAGGCTTTGGCCACGACTATGTTGGTGTTCATTGTATTGTTGTTGATATTGCTGTTGCGGCGGCGGCTGATGCTGGTGTTGCTGAGGCCACTGAGTCTGCATATTGTTGGTGTATTCGCCTGTTTGAGGAGAGTAGACAGAGCCCGAGTATGGAGAGCTGGGACTGGAAGCGGCATGCTCCATCTGAGCTACATTGTGCTGGATATTAGTGGGAAGTTCATGTGCTCTGAAGGCTTGTCAGCAATGCGCCAAAGTGGGCTGCGTGGTGTCGATTCACATACCTATTGGGTGTTGGCTGTATCAATTCTGGCATGTAATAGGAGTCGTCGCCCCCGGGGACGAATGTGGCTCCTATCCGATAACTCATGGCGGCGGGCGTGATGGGACGGAGCAAGAGAGGACAGGGGAGGGGTGTGTTTGGTATTCGGGTTTCAGTGTCGTTACTCGTGAGCAGGGTTGAGAACGGAACTAGTGATAGCTAGCAATCCTGTGGTGCGTACGATCACCCTGAGTTCAATAGCTAGGGATGAAGGACACAGGACACCGTACTCGAATGGAGTAGGAGTCGACTGTAGTTTGGACTCGTAACACTGGGTTCTGGTGCCGTGGACCGTACCAAGACGACAATAATATGTGTCTGGTGGTGGAGCGAAAGCGAAGGGCTCGGCTTACGTGGAGGTGGATGAAGTTGGAGTCCTTATTACTTCCCTAAGTTGAGAAGTGGGGGTGGAAACTGGGAAAGTATGAGTGATCAACCGGTGACAATTTCCGGGAGCGAGTGATCATGCAAAGATCATGTCGCAAAACTCACAAGCCCTCGGTCATTGACAGCATACGGAGTAACAGGAGATTTGCCAAATGGGGGGGTTTTGAGCAAACGAACACATTCCGCAAGATGCGGTTCAATTTTGAATGAGTAGTACGGAGCACTGGGTACGGAGTACTATAGGCTGTTAGAAGGGTCTTACTATGGGGAACGCCCAAAGAAGTATTACTCAGGTACCTACTTAGGTTGTCAATGCACGGCGCAGTGCAGGTGGGCTGCAGGTAAGCCTGGGCCGACTGAGGTGGAGTGTGCACTGTTCAATGTGCACTGATCGCTGAGCCTAATGTATATTGTGTGGGAGCATGCAGGCCAGCAGTGCCCAGGTCGGCTACCAGACTCCCTCCCTACAAGCAGGCGCAGCCCAGGCAAGGCTGCAAAGGCATGGACGACATGTGAGTACGGAGTACGGAGTACAGACACAAACTCCGACTTCTCAGAATCATGTCTCATGCCCCAGACCTCGTGCAGACGGATGAACTTGGCTGGCTTGGCTGGCTTAGACTGGGTTTGAGCATTCCTCGGCCCCCAAAAAGCGCAGGCATCCCTGGTCCATTGGGCCATCAGTATCCGGTTAACGGGGAGCTGGCGGGGGGTTAGGCTTGAATCGTCTCCTCGCTAAACCCTCGATTCAGGCTGACAGGGGCGCCCCCTCTGCCTAGGGAGCTGCTCAGCCTCAGACCCCTCGGGCGCTGTTTTGCGCGCTTCAGGCCACTTGCTTTAGGGCTTTAAGGGTTCTCTGCCTGGTGCGTGCCACAACCCCAGCCAAGCCACGTCCTGCTGCGAGGCTCTCCAATTTTGGAACACATTTTGACTTTGAACACCCCGCCACACCATGTTGCTGCCCCCGTACAATACCAGTCAGTTGTCAACTTGACAAGTTGGCATTCCTCCCATCATTCAATTGCCTCGGATGCCTTGTATTCCGTACAACATACTTACCACTCTGGCCACTGCTGGCAGGTGACAGAACGCGCTCAAGTCACCTTCCCTTCGAGTTCGGTACGGGTTAGCATCGAATGCTGAATGAGCATAACACGTGCAAGCCCACAAGGCAGAGAGAATTGTCAGGCTTTCAGTTTAGGCGTAGCTTATACGAGGGACTCCTCACAGCCTAAACGCTATTCCTTGGATCCCTGTTATGGATGTATCAGGCTGGAACTCCGTGCCGCCGCATTTACATTTTCGCCTAGTTTAGGGATCGCTACCACGTTCTTTCGCATTTCACCCCAGAACCAGGAAGGGTACAACAGTAATACTCCGTACTCCATACGAGGAACATCATCAAATCGCAACAAGAGCCCAATCTGGTCGTCGGGCTCGGGACACACACGTGTCCGTTGCGTGTATCACTGCCTTGCAATCTCGCAATGTCTTTGGCCTAGCCCGCTCACTCACTTATCGCCAAAGATTGTGTGGAGAATTGCCTGCCAAAGTAAGGCCCAGAGGCTACGGGTTGCTAGCAGATCTCATTATTGAAAAATATCCGAGATTACTCGTACGACAATGAATCCCTCCAGGGAAGACTTCTGTCACCCCTATCAGCCATATGAAATCCAACTTGACTTTATGAACAACCTCTACCGTTGCATCGAGCATGAGAAGGTCGGTATCTTTGAGTCACCCACTGGAACAGGTAAATCGCTCAGCCTCATCTGTGGAGCCCTGACCTGGTTGCGAGATCATGAACGACGGTCTTTAGATGCAACAGACAATTATGAGGGTCCAGTGGATTGGCTAGCCCAGGCAGAAGCATTTGCACGCCGCCGTGAAAATCTCCTGGAGCGAAAAGAGCTCGAGCATAGCCTCGCCGCTATTCGTCGCCAGGAAGCCAAAAGAAGCCAGGCAAATGCTAGTGCCGATTCAGTGAAAAAGGCACGGGTGTTCCGGGAGCAAATTGTGAAGCATCAATCGACTGAAGAGGATTTCATCTTAGAAAATTACAGTAGTGATGAAGGCAATGACCACCTAGCTCCCAGAACGTCGAATTCTGGCCTCTCCACTTCAACCCAAGCTCTTCTCGATCAATTACAAGCCCCCACTAAACCAAAAATTGAGGAAGACGAGGATGACCGATTGAAGCTGATTATCTGTTCTCGTACTCATTCTCAGTTGACCCAGTTTGTGAACGAGCTCAAACGAGTCACGCCTCCGTCTATCCTCACTTCATCCATCGCCGAACAGCCAGCTGGGAATGATATCGAAGAATGTGTCAAGCACCTGCCCCTTGGATCACGCAGGAATTTGTGCATCAATCCAAAGGTGAATCGCTTAATCTCTACTACTGCCATCAATGACCAGTGCTTGGAATTGCAGAAGCCTGGGACCCCAAAAGACAAACGATGCCCCTATTTGCCTACCAAGGAGGACAAACAGCGATTGACGGATTTTCGTAATGCAGCAGTCGCACAGATAAGAGACATCGAAGATATCGGAAATCTTGGAAAACGCATGGAACTCTGCCCCTATTATGCTTCGCGAAATGCCATAGCCTCCGCAGAAGTTCTGACGCTGCCATATCCTTTGCTCTTGCAAAAGTCAGCCCGAGAGGCGTTAGGCGTGTCAGTCAAGAACAACATCATCATAATTGACGAGGCTCATAATTTGATGGACGCGATCGCAGATACTTATTCGATCTCATTACAATTGAGTCAGCTAGACGAAGCCGCAAGTCGAACCACAGCGTATGTTGCCCGTTTCAAAACTCGACTCAAAGGGAAAAATCGGGTGTACGTGACTCAAGTGTTACGACTATTGAATTCTATTACGGATTGCTTGCGAGCAACAACCCAGGCCCCGACGCAGCAACAGACAACAGTAACAGCGGCACAGCTCATGTCAGGTAAGGGTGTCGATCAGATCAAACCCCACAAACTCCTCCAATATTTGCACGAAAGTAAACTTGCCCACAAGGTTGAAGGGTACACGGAAAGTCAAGGAGAACAAGAGGCAAAGTCACCCCGTGCAAAGGGCGTCCTCATGCATTTTCAGAACTTCCTCGTCGTTCTTATGAACCCAGATGATGAAGGTCGTTTCTTCATCAGCCGTCAAGAAGGTGAGCCTGTAGTACGTTACACTCTCCTTGATCCCAGGGAACACTTTCGAGACATAGTTCGAGAGGCCAGGTCAGTTGTACTCGCAGGCGGCACCATGTCTCCAATGTCCGATTATTCAGATTATCTGTTCTCTTACCTTGATGAAGATCAGCTTCAAACCTTTAGCTTCGGTCATGTCATCCCCGAAAACAACTTGTTTGTCAAATCCATCCCAAAGGGCCCTTCCAACGTCGAATTCGACTTCACATACAACAACCGCACCTCTGAGTCAATGATCAAAGAGCTAGGATGGCTAATTCTACGGGCTTGCCAAACAGTCCCAGATGGAGTCATTACATTCTTCCCAAGTTATGACTATCTCGCCCAGGTAACTTCTATCTGGCAACGGTCACCAACCTCGCAGCCCTTGATGACCATGTTACAGAAGGTCAAGACAACGTTTCAAGAAAGCAAAGGTGTTTCTGTAGATGACCTTCTGCGAGATTACGCGGCTGCAGTTGATTCCGGCCGCGGCGGGCTCATGCTCTCTGTGGTTGGCGGAAAATTGTCAGAGGGTATTAATTTTTCAGATAAGCTTGGTCGAGCAGTCATTGCTGTTGGACTTCCATTTCCAAATTCCAATGGCGCAGAGTGGAAAGCAAAAATTCAATACGTGGAAGCACTACAGTACAAGCAGTGCAAAGAGTCCAAGAAGATGGATGAGGCTCGTTGCCGGGCTGAAGCCAAACGGGCAAGCAGAGACTTCTATGACAATGCCTGCATGCGAGCTGTCAACCAAAGCATCGGGAGAGTAATCCGTCACAGAAATGACTATGCCGCTATTCTGATGGTTGATCGAAGATTTGCAACCGACCGCATCAGACAGAAACTACCTGGCTGGATTCAAGCGAGCATGGACAGGAACGTGGAGAGGTGGGCGGAGGTTGAGGATGGCCTCAGCCAATTTTTTCGCAATAGATGAACGATTGTACAAGTACCTAGATAATAGATTGATGATCACTGGGCGCAAAATGATTCTATGGATGTTCCCAGGGTTGATCAATCTCCTAACGACAACAAAAACGCTCAGCTGCAAGCAATAATGCTGTTGGCTAGATGTTTGTCGTTGGGTGAATAGTACGGAGTACGGATATATTACGGCGGCTAAGAGAACCTTGGAAGGCTTCTGTGATCGTGACGGAAAAACATTAGTCCTTGCCAAGATTTTGTCGACTAAGCCTAATCAGATCGTCCTCCCACACAGACTGCGATGGTTTTTCCAGAAGTTGATCCTAACTTCAGACCACTCATTACGACAACTTCAGTCTCAACACCGCCAAAATGCCTACGAGACTGACGAAGACGAGAAAGCAGTGAGTATACCATTCCAATTCCTCTACAATTTCCTCGATCCCCGAACGATTGGCGCAATCACGAATATCCACGTCTCCGCCTCAGAAAGACACTGAACCTTCAATGATTCAACGCCTCGACAATAATTGAGACCTGCGATACACTCTGTCTCAATTTCGCCTACCATATTTCCATCCTCCAAGCGCCGTCAATCAATCCACAGATCACAAGAATTTCCTGTTGAGAGCCAAAAGCTAACTGATGGTATTTTAGCCGCGGTCATGTGTCCGCTGGTCACGGTCGTGTAGGAAAGCACAGAAAGCATCCAGGTGGTCGTGGTCTCGCTGGTGGTCAACATCACCACAGAACAAACATGGACAAATATCACCCTGGGTACGTTCTCACTATGGGGTTTTGGTTGAGCGGCGTTATCAACCCCTCCACACAAACCCAAGATACCAGCTACTGATATTACACAGTTACTTCGGAAAGGTCGGTATGAGACACTTCCATCTCCAGCGAAACCACTACTGGAAGCCCACAATCAACCTCGACAAGGTCAGAAACACTTGAATCATGTGCAGCAAAGGAGGGCGATAACTAACCCTTGAAATAGCTTTGGTCATTGGTTCCCGAAGAGACTCGCGAAGCCTATGTTTCCGGCAAGAAGACTGATACCGCCCCTGTTCTCAACCTCCTCCCTCTCGGATATTCCAAAGTTCTAGGCAAGGGCAGAATCCCAGAGGTCCCCATCGTCGTGCGTGCAAGATGGTTCAGCAAGGAAGCAGAACGAAAGATCAAAGAGGCTGGTGGTGTTGTTGAATTGGTCGCATAAGAGGTGTTTTAAAGTCCGAATTCATTTTTCATCCGTGTGCAAGTGGCAGAGCCGCCAGGAAGGGTTCGTCACAGGGAATGCATGAAGGGGGTTTCCATTCATGCGAATGAAGAGGCATTGCTAGCACGGTCTCAAACTCGAACCAGCTGCAACGCAAATCAAAACCAAAATTACAATACCGAGATCGAAAACTCAGCCCCTTTCCTCAGATTTATTTACCAGTCCCACAGCCCTTATGCGAACCCTTCTCGCCTACCTTTTGGTAGTTTCTTAGATAAACGGGAGCCCGTGATTCCCCTGTAGTTTATTGATGGTTGAACAGCTACACAACCCCCGAGTGGGAGCCAGTGAAATGATGGGTGGATCACGTGGTTTCGCGAGACTCGGCAGACCTGCCCATGATATCACAGCCTTGTCGCGAAATTTGGAGACACGAGGCGCGTCTCGATTAATCTATTTCCGCGTAATGTGCTTGCAGACATTTCTTACCCCTCTGCTTATACTCCCTGCGGCGAATGTATAATGGCCGAACCTATCCCTCTAATAGACACACCAAAGAAATTGAAACTTCAGTCACAAACCAACGACATAAGGACCGCATTAAAGGACTTCGAAAGGACCTTTGCCGCCGAACATGACGGCAAGAAGCCCGACCGTGATGATATCAAAGCCAACTCCGAGATCTCGAGCAAATACAAAGAATACAACAAGCTACGAGATGTTATAGCCGGGAAATTAAGCATAGACGTCTTGGATGCGCCGACACAACAGGAGCAGAGTGCCAGGGTTCGGCAGAGGAAGCATCATCACCGAACGGATAGCGCGATCAGCTTGACCCCTCACCGATCCCACAATCGCATCGAAACTCCATCTAAAGGACGATACCATCCGAGCCAATTCGACCCGTACGATGCACCGGGCTCTGCATCACCCAAATTTCTGCTCTCGGCCGTGGGCCCAACACCCCACCGTGATGGCACCATTCTCGGGATCTTCGACATGCTACAGGCCTCAGGTGGGTCGCGGAAGAGCGCTTCGGAGACTCCATCAGGGGGTAAGAGGAAGAGAGATGCTTTAAATGAAGATACTGTGGAGGCGAGAGATTCGCAAAGGACGACCACACAGACCCCGCGCAGGAACCGAGATGGGAAATCAGGCAATAAGGCCAACGATTTGTCGACAACGACGCCGAGGTCAGGACCTGCCACAGGAAGAAGAAATCACTCTAAGACCCCGGTCAGTGAGGGCAAGAGATTCATGTTACAGCACTTCTTCACAACTCCAAGTGCAGTGCGTTTCGCGACCATGGTGCAGGACGAGGCTGGTGTTGATGCTCAGAAGCCTGCTGCACATAGAACACCACTGCGAGATCAGGTCCTCGGTGTATCCCCAGCAAAGGACCCAGTTCCAGCAGCAGATGCTACGCCCCCTTACCTAAAGCGGTCGTTCTCGTTCAAGGAACGCCTCTTGTCTGCCTCGGGGACCCCAACGTCGGCTTCACAACGCATCGCAAGTCCAACGTCCACTCGAACGTTCGGACCTCGAACTCTCCACCGCGCCAAGTTCGCGCCGAAACCTCTTAGCCAAATCATAGCAGATCGAGCTAGTCAGCAGCACCAGGAGAAGAATGCGCACCAGGATGGAGATAATGATGAGGTTGAAGACGATGACGACATGGATGCACTACGTGAGATCCAGGGAGAAGACCTCAATGCACTCGTGGGTGATAGCCAGAGTCACAATCCTCAGGCCGCAAGCAGCTATGAAGGGCCAGTAACAACGTGGAAGAAAAAAGGACAAAAGAGAACAACACGTCGGGCGATCATGAGACCTACAAGGATGAAGCCGGCAGCCGCTCCAAGATTTGTAGCAGCAGATGATGATGAGGACGATGACGGTCACACAATGGATCCCGACGTATCTCGGGTTGAAGAGACGCAGTTTATCCCAGATAATGGCCTCGACGATGAGTTTGGGCCTGACGACGATGAACTGGAATACCTCATTGCAGAAGCAGAGCAGGCAGACCATGATAATGACCTGCATCCCCCGGCTGAAGAAAGCACCCATGGTGATCACGACGAAGACGCATTCCTCCCTGAGCCAGCCGACAGTGATTACGATGTCGAAAGCCCAGTCAAGAGGAGGAAGGTATCACCGGCAACAAAAATGACTAAATCATCATCATCATCCACCTCCAAGCAATCGAAATCGAAATCGATAGCCCAGAAAGCCAAAGCCCAGAAAATTTCAGCGGAAGACGAGGATGAAGCCGCCGCAACCAAGAAAATCAACCCGAACGCGCAGTCACACATGAATTTCCGCAGCCTGAAGATCCGGAACAAGAATTCTAAAGCCAAAGGCGCTGGCGGCGGGAGGGGATTTGGTCGGTTTGGGCGCAATAGGAGGAGATAGAATGGTATCGATCTCTTTTTATCACATATTCCGTTTTGGCTTTCCCACCATGTTGGACGGAGTCAGCTCTACCGCCTGCTCTCTGTTTGACTGTTTTGTCTTGGTTCTAGGGGCAGTGGTCCAACTGTCACGGACATAAAGCGAAGGTCTTTGCACGACTGAGCAACGTCATGTGCTCGTGAAAGAGCACTCGGAAATCATTCTGGCGCCTTTAGTTAGTGGTACTATTACTGGTAGACATCACGTGTGGGAAGAAAGACACAGACGAATTTGGGAAGGAACGAGGAATGAAATGAAGCGTGCATGCCTGATCCTTTTTCGTTCTTCCCGTTTGTTCTTGCCAGTGAGACCCATAAACAGGTGCCAATGTAAGTGAGATGTACGAGCGAGCAAGATGAATGAGCAGCCAGGCGGTTTGCTAAGCATGTACCAGATTAGGGTGTACTGTAAACGATCCGTTTGGGACCCTTTTTGGCATTCATCAAGTCTTGTTAAGTATTCCATCTGATCCGGTACACCGAACTGGACGCTGAATTTGCTGCCGAATTGAAGAACACGACCGAGACCACTGAACTAGCTGTGCCTGGAACAAGTTGATGAACTCAGCTTCAGCCTTCGCCACCCAAAGTGACGAGTTCTTTCAAAAAGTCCTCGCCGTTGACTAGTTCAGTCGATCCGTAGACGACCCTGCGATTCCTAGGTGCGCCGCCTGCACCCGATCCTGCAGCGCCCTGACCTGTTGTTCGCTTGACCCATTCTTGCAAGTTGCCGTACTCATCCATGCTGCCGCCGCCGACCGTGAAGACAATGGCTTCTGAGTATCCCTGGCGCCGTTGGCCGAAGCTAGGGTTTACGCCAGCGCCTTGCTGAGGCCCGGGTCGGGAGGGCGGGTTTGCTGCGCCTCCCGTCGTGCCGCGCGCATGTGCGCTGCGCGGGTCGAAGTAGAGGTAGTTCTCTGTCTTTGCGATGGCGGAGGAGGATGCGGCTGGGGGGTCCATGATGGATTCGACGATCTTTGTTACTGTCAGGTCGCGATTAGCGGGGAGGAAATTCTTGACTCCCGAAACGAGGGCATCGAGGTTGACGTTGCCGAAGGTTGAGGAGGAGAGTTTGTCGGTGAAGTTCTTAGAGAGGGATGAGAGGCCTCCAAATAAGGGGGCTTGTTGGGCAGGCTGTGATGTGGAGACTGTAGAGGCCATCATTGTGCCTCGTGTTTCGAGTCTGACGTTGGAGATGTGTTTGATTGCGGCGATTGACTCGCCAACTCCAGCTGCGGTTAACGCAGATTCAAATTCTTGTAGTTCGGATTTGCTGGGCTCTTTATCGACACTGAGATACCAGATGATAAATATCCGTAGCTTGTCCAAGGGGTTGTTGCCCTTGTCAGTAGATTTGACGAGTGCCAACATCTGTTCCGTAGTTTGTTTTGTGATGTTTTCCTCTAGCTGGAAATAATTGTCCAACTGTCGATCTTTGATACCTTTGAGCAGTGCCGTGGCTATGTTCATGTGCATATCAAGTGTCGCTTTCCGTTCTCTTAGCTCCGGCAGTAGTGTGATCGCTGCCTTGAGATGGGCTGCAGATGCTGAGTTGTCATTCAAGTCCTCAATGCTATTCACCCCTGTCTTTTTTGTCACATCCTCGGCATCGGTTTTATATTTTGTGAGTTCTGCATCGATGTCCTCTGCAACTTGAGGAAAGGGTGCGCTAGCATTCCGTGCCCAAAAGAAGTCGCTCGCATTGAGATCATATGCTCGCGGTTGGGCTGTGGGATTTGTTTCGTCGGCCACGTCCACCGTGATGCGATTCAAGTGCATTTTGAGAACATCGTGTACAAGTGATTGGTATGTCCATGAGTGTGACAGCATCGGTACAAGGTCGACGTTTCGATCCAGAATAATCAAGACGGGTCGCGAAGGGGTAGAGTAAACATTGGCCGTTTTCGAGGAGAAAAGGTTGTCTTTGGAGTTGAGAACATGATCTCGTAGTTTCCTATCCAACTTGGTGGCAATCATTTTTGCCAATTCTGACTGTGGACACCTTATAACAGGAACCGAGCCCATAGTAACACTGACGCTGAACAGTCCGCTCACAATCTTGTCGATCGCAGCATCCTGAACATCCTCGCCTACTGTAGCACTATTAAATGTCCAATAGGACTGTTTTCCCATCCCCAAGCTGAAAAGGTCTGGTTCTGCAACAATGAAATTCAAATATTGGTCATACACTTGTGCGATCACTTCCGAGGTATTGGTCGAGGCTATCTGAGCGGCAAACTCTTCTAGCAGAGGTCGACTTATTGAGGATGTGAAGTTGATGTAGGCGGGTGTGTACAGCCCTCGAGCAAGGTCGGAGCATATCAGCTGGATGTTTACGGAGGTGGGCTCGAGGAGGTAGAGAACTGGGACGTCGGGGATGGGATATCGAGGAGAGTTTATATTCCTGCAAGAAATTAGACATCATGGAAGAGGCGAGCTCGAGTGGAGGGTCGAATGGCTCACAAGTGGATCGTAACGCCTTTGGCCCGCAAGTCATTCACCCTCAAGACACTGCTGATGATGTCTCTCCCGAGATTGTCAAACACCAGAACCTTCCAGATGGGCTCTCCATTTTCCCCGAGTAGGGATGTGGCCTGTGGACTGCTTGGGGCGTCAATGGTTGGGACAGAGGCAGATATTTCTTCGTTGTTAAGGCTCAATATTCGTTCGATAGCGCCTGGGAACTCAGCACACGACCACGACTAGTATTTGTGGCCTGGGACACTCACCTATCTGGCGATCGCGCAATGTCTGTGGGCGAGCAGCCATGGTCGGTGGCTGTTGTTGTCAAGAGATCGAGAGGACGAGAAATGTATGGCCAGCAAAGATCTTCTGGCGTTCATCTTCTGGACATTGAGATCACGGGTGAGGACATGTTGGCATTATGCATTCTATCAATGGGTCACATAGCCTGGAGGGCTCTCACTCAAACAACCCCCGGTGAATGGCGATTGATCAAAGCATACCTCAACCATACGGGTGGCATAACTCCGCTTGGCAAATCTGTCATTAACGTGATGGCTAGCGTCTTGGAATAGTACGCTAGCCGTTTGCGGTTTAGACGCGCAGAACTCGGGACAAACTTGAAATCGACGTCGCTTCTCAGCCACTCTCCCTCTCACTCTCTTCATCACAACAACCATCCTTCCATCCCCCAAATCAACTCGATCCCATCTGTAATCTTTCATCAGCACGTCTGACAGTGGTCTGTAATAAGTGAAATTGCATGGTATTGCAGCTTGCTTCACGCATGGGCTGGAGTCGGGGTGTTGAGGCTGGCGTGACCGTGGCGCGTTTGTTTGCTCTCTGATATCTGGTCCGAAGATACAAGTCATTCGAAGGTTCTTGTACAGCCATCAATGACGGAGGATCAAGTACATTAGTGTGTTTTCTCAAGCTTGGTCAATACCTAGACGATTTCTGAGCCTTGCTGCTCCTCAGAGGTGGTTTTTACCGGGTGGCATCAGAGGGGAATCAGAGTTGATTCAGGAGTTCTGTGGACGCCCGGGTGGCCCAGCTTTCATCACCAACCTCGCAGATCATCTCAAAGTCTCAAAGCCTTGATTGGCGCCCTTCTGACTGCCATAACCTAACTCACATCCCGACGATTATAATTCCTACGGTTTTGCTCAGTGGGCGAGCCAGAACACGCTACAATTCCCTGGTCATTCGCACTTTTGGTCCTTCATGCAGCCGAGCGCGTGGTGGTGCCTGTGAGTGGCAAATCTCGGCATAAGCCAGAAACACCTGCCGTTAAACCTTCACCATCCCTCACGTGATCAATTACCCACATCAAGGCACGTGACACCATCCGGGAGACCTCGTGTGTTTCCGGTGCCATGGATCCCTCCACCAACTCAGCAATGAATGGTGCTCACCATTCGAACAATCCATCTTACAGTTTCCTAGATGGAATCACACAATATGGAGATGCCAACCCATTACAAAATGGCGATGACTTCTCGTCATTTTTCGACCCTGCCCTCTTCGAGAGCACTGCAATAGGCCCAGGCTTCACCCAACAGCCTCAGTCTCTACCTCAAAATTCCATACAGCCTCAATCCATTTCTCAGAATAACTTCACGCAAAATGTACCGAGGCAGTCCAATAGCCCAGGGCTGCCTCAGTACAACTCAACTCAACCCTCCTTCTCACACAATCAGTTCTCTCCACCAATCTATAATACCCAGTCACTCTCACAACCAAACTATGACCCTCGCTACTTTTCGCGACCGTCAGCCTCTCCGGTTAATTTCGATGCCTACAACTACCAACCATCCATGGCGTATCCCACCCAGCCGTTCAATCAACAACAGATCAACATGCCTCCTAGGCAAACCTCCACTCCAACCAACTACCCACCCAGACAACAGCAACCTTCACCCTATGTCAACACGGGACAACGTCCATCACAATTATCTCAGGTTCAGGTGAGCTTCCCCAGAACATCGACCATGTTTTCTTCTCCGGCTGACGATTCTATAGAGCGCAGAAATGATGCATTATGGAACCTTCCAGGATCCGACTCAGCCAGCATCCAATTCGTTTGTTGATCCAGCTCTCTTGTCTGCTAACCAGATTATGGGTACAACCCGTGAGTATTCTTGCTCCTGTTCTGCAAGGTTTCGTATCTAACGTTCCAGAAGCTGGGAGCTCAGACTTCTCGAACCAACAACAGTTCCTTCCATCTCCATATTTCCACAAAAATGCCGCAAGCTTAGATCCAATAAGTATACAGGGCACTCACAACCTACAACAGATGCCACCAGGGGCAATGCCATATGCAGGACTCACTGGTAAGCTATGCACCAAACCCCTATCTCATATTGCACTAACACCCACAGGGCCAGCCACGCTTAACAAACCTGATGTTGCCAAGAAATTCGTAATGCCAAAGGAACCTCATGTTCCTAAGACGAAGTCGGCTAAAAAGGCCGCTTCAGGGGCTCTCAAATCTGATGGACATGCCTCAGATCCGGACACTGGATCTAATTCCAGTGACGATGAGCTGACGATAGAAGAAGAACCACCCGAAATGACTCCTGCTGTGTTAACGGTCTCTGCCCCAACCGATGAACGGGGTAAAGCGATCTATGATGCTGTAAACGCAGTATGGTCACCCAGGAACAAATCTGCCCCTGCCGAGAAAATCCGAAGTGGCATAGCCGGCTTTGGGGACACCGTCAGAGGGTTGAGAGATTCCTGGAAGTCCAAAAACGACAACCTTCGCAAGGCTGAATTGCCCAATTCACCCACAGCAAGTGAAGCAACCCGTTTAAAGGAGGAAGCCGCACGCTATCGATCCGCCATGGAAGTCGTCATGGCTCGTTCACTGACATTTGGGCATCCAGCTGTAGTAAAAAGGTATGTTCACACTCCGATTCCATTCCATACTATCAAAGGCAAGAGGCGACATTTTCGCTTTGATTTGCGCTCCTACCTAGACATCTGGCATCCAAATCAGCCCTTGCAATTTTTGCAACTCAGCTTTTGGAACGGTATGCGAAATGTAGTGGCGGTGTCAGAGCAGCCTGTCTTCACGCATTGCCATAATGAGTACATTCATAGTGCATGTCCATAGATCGCGTACAAAGATATGCCTCGCGTGCTATTGGGAAACATCCGGCCATGCTAGCCAATGGCGAAACACTCTCCGCTGTCAATTCTCTAAAATTCTTTACTAATTCTCTTTTCTAGACTAGGTGAAAATCAATTCACGATGTCAGCCTTATATTCGTTCATGCTCGACAGGTTCAACGCTGGAGACTATGACAGTTCTTTAGTTAGCAACATCATGAGGGTAAGATCTCAATATCTCCCACTCGTGGCAAATCAAATACTAATCTTTGGAGCAGTTTGTGGTCAAATTTGAGACACTCGATACGGAGATGCTCGAAATGACCAAATTGACAAAGATACTGCAACGCTTCTCGAAGAAGGCAACCAATGAGTCGAAGACCTTGGCGCAGAACATCCTTGACAATGCCGCGGCAGCTAGCGCAAAGAAAAAGGCCGATGCAAGCTCGGCGAAAGCATCTTCACCGGGAGCAGCTGATAGTCCAGGAACTGCTGCGCGTAGGGAAGGAGTGGCAGGAATCAAACGTGCAAGGGAAGGAGAGACTGCTCCTCAGCCAGCGACAAAGAAGATTGCCAGAGTGGCATCTAAACCTTTGGCAGTACAAAATGCAGAACGTAGAAAGGCTCTGGAAACCAGTCAAGCGGCAAAGGACGGTGGCAAAGCCACTGGAACCACGACCACGATGTCAACTGGGACTAAAGGAAAAGTTGCAGTAGCAGCACCTCCCAAATCCGCAGTATTCTCTTCCCTAGTCTCGGCATCCAAGAAGCCGGGAACTTCCCTAGCGGCAAGAGCTGCTGCAGCGAAAGACAAGACGTCGAATACACCCTCGACGACCAGCACCTCTCAGGTGAAAGACAGTACCAAGCGAGACTCGCCTCCGGGCAATACAAATATCACCGTGCCTCTGGCAAAGGCAGGCGCATCCTCATTCTTAGGCTTACTTGCCGATATAGAAAAGAAGCCAGAACAGGCAGCCAAAAAGGATAGTGACATTCCTGACGAGACAGAAGAACAGAAGGCGAAGCGCCTGAGAAAGGAGGTTAGACGCAAACTACGAGTCTCTTGGAAGGCCGACGCGGACCTTGTGGAGACCCGTCTATTCACTCATGACCCCAGTGAAGAAATTGGCCATAACGATAGTCAAATGCGGGACGCAGGCGATACAGGCCGTGAAGGTGAAATGTTGAAACTTCACAAAGGCATGGACGACATCGACGATGAGGACGAGGATGAGGATTCCTGTGAGGACTTTGAACCATTTACCCCACCCTCAGAAGTTGATTTCAGTGTGTTTGTTGGTGATGAGAACGGATACGATCCCAGTACACTAAACGGATTCAAGTTTGGTGGGGCCATGAAACCAGAAAGTGCAAGCAGTGAAGCACAAAGCAAGCACGAGTTAGACACGGTCATGGCAATCTATGCGAGTAAGGCCGATCGGCCCTCCACGCCCAAGGAACCCGATGATGATGAGGGTGAATTCGAGCCTGCCGAGCCAGAAACTCCATTTGGCGAACCAAACGAAAAGGTCAGGAACCGAGAGAAAGAGCACCTGAGTCGTCTTGCTCGGTTGAGACCAAGCAACGGCATCTATGCTCCGAAGAAGGATTTCGCTACGCAGATCCAAGCAGGAGAGATCCCCACAGAGCTCCAGCGTGCGCTCAAACTCTTTGGTCAACAAAATCAACCGACGCCGCCTCCTCCACCGCCAACATCTAGTGCCAGCCTGCCAAATGAGGCCCTTCTTCTCGCTTCAGTTCAGCAAATCAGACAACAATTAACCGGGCAAGCCCCGCAGGCCCAGTATCAACCGCCTGTCCAGAACACCAATGCTCTGGGCAATATCGACCTAGCGGCCTTGTTGGCATCGATGAAACAACAATCTCAGCTTCAACCTCAACCTCAACAACAAGTCCTTCCGCTAGGCTTAGGGGGAAATCCTTCACCGTTCGTTGCCATTCCCGATGATTCCTCTCGAAAGCATTCCAGACCCGACTCGAATGACTACGACGAGCCGGGACGTAAAGGTGGAAATAAAAAGAAGAAAGGTAGCTTCGCAACCGATCAAACCAGACCATACAATTACAAAACTCAAGTCTGTTCATTTTGGCAGCAAGGAAAGTGTCTCAAGGGCGATAGTTGCACTTACCTGCATGGCGATGAGTAGGAAGGTCTTCACCATGGCTTCCAAATGCTCCCAGCACAATCTCCCTTTCTAATTCCATGTACAATACATCGACATCGATTCAAGCGAGACGACAGCACGACCACTTCAAGCGTATTGCGCATATTTTATTTTGTTCAAGATTCCTCTTTCTCCCAGCAAGTTGGCAGGCAGGCAAGCACAGAAAAAAAAATAATATGAATGGCCCAGGAGTTTCTCATACACAATGAGATGGGGTGAGCCGATACAACATTCGCGAGAATACGTTGAACAGCATCCATCTGACTGATAAATGAGTTTCAGCTGCTTTCTCATAGCGTTGGCGACAAGCTTAGCAGAGCTTTACAGATGAAGGTTTATAGCTGCGCAGCAAACCCTGTAGCGGAGGAAGCTACAATTGAGGTAGTCCTGCTTGGTGCTATCAGCACGGCAGTAGAAGCGTTAAATGCAAGCCTTCTCCAACTCACTATGCTAATAACGTAGATCATGGTGTCCCAGTGTGATAGGATACCGAACTTTCGTAATATTTTGGGTAGTCCAGGGAGCCCGGCGGGATGCATTGATCCTGGCAGTACGGAGTATTACTTGAATAATAGTTCTCCAAATCCATCTCGCTACAAAAAAAATATTAGTCCGGAATTACAGCCCGCCGAGGCTGCAAGCAATCACCACACTTGGAGCACCAAATTGATCGGGATCAGCTCTACCATGGGACCACTATCGACATCAGTTGAGACCATCATCACTGAAAACCAAGTCGAGCTCAATCATTTAATTATTGTTTGCTGCCACGCCATTTACCTAGGCCCTCCCTCACCATCCTCAAGCTTAACAGAGAGCTGGACAACCACTGAATCTCAGCAGCCTGGCATACTCCCCAGCAATGATGAAAACAATTGGCTGATTGAATCTTTCCAGAAGGGTGAAACGGCGACCTACATTGGACACGTTGAAGCTGGAGTCCAGGCACTCGCCGCCGATGATCATGCCATTCTAGTATTCAGTGGTGGCGCCACGAAACCAGACAAGACGGAGAAGACCGAGGGCGATGGCTACCTGGTACGTGTGCTTTAGGATGCCCTCTCTTGATCTGTTCTCTGAGCATCCTGAAATTGTGCTGCGAATCGGGGAGGTTTCAAGGGGGCCTCGTGCTGGTCGTACTGATCCGTTACTGACTTGATTTCGGCTGGCTAGAGTGTGGCGCTTGAAAACAACCTGTTCTCAAGTTCAGATCCGGCGATCTTACGACGGATATTTGTTGATCGATTTGCAACTGATTCATACCAGAACGTCCTTTTGTCTCTCATACAGTTCCCCTTATTCGTACAGGAGTTGCTAGGCAGCAGCAGCAAGGACAAGACGGGGTCACAGCAATTTCCTGAGAAGATGACTATCGTGTCTCACGAGTTCAAACGAGCGCGATTCTTGGAACTTCATCTTCCAGCCTTACATTGGCAACGGGAGACCAAATTCATAGGACTAAATCCTCCGTTTGACCCGATCAAAATGGTTGAGATCGAGCAAGGAGATCGCCTCCGTGGGTATGGGGCATGGGAGAAAGACATCTACGGGGTTGGAGTGGATCTAGCGAAGAAGAGAATCGCAAGAGGCTGGAATCGAGAAAGACTGCAGGATGAATTACTAGCAAGACTACCACCAGGAAAAATGAAATCACAGATTGAAGAGTTCGTGGGGTTGCGTGATTGTGGTCAGAACTTGACGGAGACGTACGAGGCGAGGTTGCCCTGGGAATGAAGCTGCATGTGTTCATAGTGCGATAGAGTACGAGGAAGCCCTTGACCTCTTACCCATAACGGACTATGTAGTAGAGCTAGACCAATGCCACAGACCATCAAATGGTCATCGTTACTTATACCATTATCACCGAGAAGGGACATGAGCCAAGATAATATAAGCATAGACCCTGCTGCGGCCGAAAGGATGGGGTCGAAAGTACATTATTATATCAACTGATACTTGTATTTAGTCTGCGGAATAGGCCAGGCTTGTGAGCCCGTGTCGGTTGTCCCTCCAAGGGGGGCCCTAAAGGGGCCTAGGGCTCAGGCCGGGCTGATCCTGCCCTCAAGCCCTGGCCACGAGTAGCTGAATCAGGCACCTTCCCAAATCCATGTTAATTAGCAACACCAGGCGCGGCAATCAGATTGCACTGTAAGTAGTTCTCCGTCCCTCACAGGCACTCCGGTCCAAATGCCTCGAAAAGCCTCTCCACGTTCTATACGGGTTGGGATAACCAGGAGCTTTTTCGCATCGTCTTTCGTGGTTCCAGAACGCCGATGTTCCTTGCAGCCCGAATGACTTGTCCATTTGCAATGCCAATGGTCCAGGCTCCATGGCCCACCCGGTTGAAACACAGTCTGTGGTTGGGCCAATCAATCTCTGCGCCTTGACCTCAAAAGCTGCAGGCTGTAACTCTGGTTCCTCCGTGCGTGTAGAACCATCCTCGTCTGTTAGCCGAACCCATTGTTTCCACCGTGCACCACGACCTTGGCGTCACGCAAGACAAGTCCACGGATGCAAATGATTGTATGTCGCCAAGGACTTTGACTATTATTAGCCCATCAGGGTATTCGACAATGTGACATATATCAGAGGTGAGTCCCTATTTGAGATGGCCGTGCATATTGATCGCGCTCACCACGCCATGTCATAGCAATTCGTGGTCCCTACAATGCTCAAAGGCAATGTTTTTTCTAGACGAAAAGGTGCCACGAGCAACTCTTCATCGAGATACACGCATGTCGCCGTCACGGAATACCTTAAGTTAACAGATACTCCCCGCATCCAGCAGAGCAAGGCCCGCTCAACACCATGGCCATTGAGAACCACAACAATTCTTGCCCTCGCAGTGGTTTTTCTGTTAGTACTGGCAGGGCTAATCATTATCTACTTTTATTCGAGGCGTGAGGATGGAATCGACCTTCGGACTTCAAATCATTATACTTGGACATATGGGCCTACTGCTGTCTTTGTCATCCTGATCAGCTTCTGGCGCCTGGTTGACTATCATTGCAAGGCTCTGGCACCATGGGTGGAGCTAGAAAGGGGATCTGCATCAGCCGAACGCAGTGTCTGGCTTGACCTCATATCTGATTGGCTTCTCATCACCTTCGGCAGGGCTGCTAGATTCTCTCACTTCAATGTCATGCTGACGATTTTCGGGTTTTTGATGCTGAAGCTTGCTGCGCTGGCATCAACCGGCCTCTTCCTTCCAGCCATCACACAAGCCGGACCCCTGAGCGTGCCCATGCAGCAGATAACGAGGTTCGACAATGTGTCAGCTCTAGACCGATTCAACGTCGTCAATGGTGATGTGAAAACAGCTCCTTTGTACACACTCTACGCAATAACTCAACTCGGCCTCCCAGCAGCTGATGGTGTGGAGGACTATCTATTGTACGAGACGCTGCAGCCAGTTATGGACACAACCTACACAAACATGACATATCAAACGGGAAGCCGAGCCTTTGTCCCGGTGGTCACCTGCGATCCTCTTGAGGTGGAGGTCTTGTTCAATCAAACTGAATCCGGCGCGGCAGGGGGACAAGGCTGCCCACTCAATGTTCTCGATAATTCTGTCTGGACCTGTTCTCCAGAAGACCTCGACGGCAATTGGGTCATCACAATGAGCGCATCGAGTCAGGTTTGCCCGCCTAGACAGCTGTATCCCTTCTTCTACAGTCTTTCTTGCCACCTTACAAATGATACCGATGCAGTCAACCAGACACTGCTTCTTATGGGCGTTGCTGATCTGCGGTATCGGCAGACCTTCAATGTCTCGATTGAGGAATACTCTCTTGGTGACTTCCTCACAGCTGAGACATCGTCATTTGACATCCCTAAGGTCACAGCCGGCATTTGTCAGATTTCTCATTTCATCGAGGATGTGGATGTGTTCTATAATGTGACTACCATGTCGGATCCTCACGGCATGGTTCAGCAGAAACCAGACACTCCCAGATCGACCATACCCGGCGTGAACTCCAGTGCGCTCACCGACGCCGTTGGCTACGCTGCTGCCGCTGGCAATGCACTTTTTGGTAGCTCTATCAGCCTCAAATATGTTGAGCAACCACCAGTGGCGATCATGAATCTTATCGCCACCCAGGCTGGTGGAGACTATGACACAATATTAAATGATCCCATTGGGATGTCAAGAGCCGCAAAAGATGTCTTAGCCTCCCTCTCCGTCCAAGTCGGTTACCAGGTTATGACTTACCCAGCTGAGGGGTTTGTGGAAGCCGATGATGCGGTCGGTCAAGTTTTCTATACTGAATCAAGATTGAAAGTTCAAAACACCTCGCTGTTCCTCATGGTTGCCGCCGTGTCTACAATGGTTGTCAGCACGGCGGTGCTCTATTATTTGAGACCAATGACCACTTCTGGAGAGGAAGTCGAGTCATTGTCTGCCTTAGCAGCGGTGCTTCGGAGAAGTGCTGGATTACATGACCATGTATTGGCTCTTTCCGCTTCTAGCGAGAAGGATGCGAAAGATCGCACGGCACATAACACCTTTGGATCGTCGGTTTTGTCTTCAGGGGCAACGGCGATCACTGTCAATACGGTTCAGGATGAGAGTGCAGCGCATCAGGCGCTTCAATCCCCGTCCGCTACTAGCAAGATGAATTTCCACGCCCCAATATCATTGAAGGTACCTGTTTTGCTCCTGACACTTCTCTCGGCCCCCGTCATCATCGGGGTTCTTGAGTGCCTACAAAGACGCTCCGATGGATCCAGTAATGGTCTGAAAACAATCTCTAATACCGCGGCTTTCGAAGTTAGTGCATTGACCAGATATATCCCAGGTCTCATTGCACTACTGGTTGCGACACTGTACAATACCCTTGCCTTCAACACGTTCATACTGGCCAACTTCAACAAAATGAAAAATCATTATGCATCGCATCAAGATCTTTCGACAACGCTCTTGGCTCAATTGCCACCGGTTGCCTTGTACAAATCTGCTAGGCGAGGATACTGGGCCGCTTGTCTGACCGGCTCTGGCGCGCTCGTTGGTAGTCTACTTACAGTTTTTGCTTCTGGGCTCTATGCCATCGAGTATGTCCCTGTCTCCGCAGATATCGAGGTGGCCTTACCAGAGACTTGGAATACCTCTTTCCATCAAGGTTTAGCCACGGACAATGCCACAGCCGCAGTCGTAAGCCTCTTGGAAACCGTCAACCTAACGAATCCTTTGTTCACATACGAGGAGCTTGTCTTTCCGGCATTGTCACTGCCTGTAGCTCCCAACCTAGAGGACACGTACGCTTCTGGGCTGATTTCAGTGCGAGTTCCAGCCCTACGCGCAGAACTTGTCTGTACCGAGCTCGGTGTCGACAACTCGACCGGTCAGGCTGCTCTAGATACCGGCCCGGTCTACGTGACAATGCTCTTCAATACGACTGTACCTCTACCAGAGGGTTGCCATCTTGGCTCTAAATACGGAAACGAATCCTTCATACAGATAGACGAATTGTCCACCCGGCTCCAGATTCCGGATAATATCACTTACTATGCACAATACATCGATCTTCACGTGGGGCCTTGGAGCGGCAGCTTCCAAGAAACCGGGACTTTATACCCCGGCCAACCTGATAACCCACCAGGTTGTCCATCGGTGCTTATAGCACATGCATATTTCAACGGAAACGACAGTTCGCGATCGACAATCACAGTGCTTTCTTGCGAACAAAAGATTCAAAGAATCGAGACTAATTTGACTTTGCGTACAACCGACATGAGCATTCCTCTAGACCATCCACCCGTTGCCGACGAAGCATCCGCAGTGTACGTCAACAGCGGCCCCAACAATGAGACGGCCTTTTGGTGGCGCTTACAGGCAGCCATCGAGGACTCGTTGCAGCTATTCAACGCGAGTGCGATCGACCCCTATCTCCTCAAATACGACAAATCCGGCACGGTTCAGGACGTCTCGAATTTCTTTCGCGGCGCACTATTTGGACACACTCCTCTCCCTCTATCCTACCTAGAAGCTGAGGACCAGGCAGGGAAAGACAAGCTGTTTGAGCACCTGCAACAATTCTACCGTCGATACATGGCGCAGTACATATCGGCGAACATGCGCGTACCGGTTGACAGAGACCCAGAGCTGCTTCCAGCGACCACCATCTCCAACGATGGTGTCCCATGCCTAAAACAGAACAAGACCTCAAAGATCATCCTGCAGTCTATGCTCGCATTTATGTTCACCTGCGGAACGCTCGCATGGGCTTTCAACCAGTATCATGACCTTGTTCCGTGGAATCCGTGCACGATCATGGGCGTCATGGTGCTCTTCGCAGGCAGCAAGTTCAGTCGCCCTTCGCGGCCCGACCACATCCACGGATCTGCCAGCGATCGTCCGAACTTCATCAATGATATGAGCCAACTTGAAGCCGAGAGAGATCATTATGAGATGACGCAACTCGCATCCCAGAGTCAAGAAGATGTTAAACATGGTGTGGGTTCAGAGGGCCACCAAGCATTGATTCAAAACGACATGGATGGCCCGGTCGGCCTGAACTCGTCGTCCGATCATCGCGAGAACTTGGGTAGAGCTCAATTCCGGCTCGGCTGGTGGGCAAACGGCACGTTCGCCCGTCCAAGGCCGCCTGCACCAACAGATGATGAACTGGCCCATGGGAAGTTAAGGTACGGGATTGATATCGTCGACTGAGACGATGCGCTAGGGATAGAAATCCTCGTAATGTATATATATATACCTGCCTTTTGATTTGATTTGATTTTTGCTCATTTCCTTTTTTGCTATTGTATTTGGCGATATAAAAATTTGCTCATCAAACAGAAGAGCCGTACACCAATGTCTTATGAACCTAGGTACCGAATGCTGCCTTCCAATCACCGACCACGTGGGGGGAATTGATACCGAGTGCATGCAAAGTTGAGCCTGTAGACGCGCTTATCGATAAGGAACTACCCATCTTCGTCACCTGCGATAATAATAAAGCAGCAGGCACCCAGCAGGGGGCCCAGAACGTGCTTTCGATCCTTTGGTGGCGCTTGGCGGGGCTGAACAAGGCAGGAGAGATCGATCTACTTAACTCACATCAGGCAGTTTATCATTTACCCCTCCTCGGTGCCGCCTTCGCTCCTGCTGTCCTTCCAAGCCTCGTCTGACTTGAGACATCTTCATAATTTGAAGATCTGTCACAACACCATCCACAATGGCAGAAGCCATTTTACCATCATGAATACCAAATTACCGACCTGTCGAAGGACGCGGCGCTTCCACACACGATCCCGGGCAGGGTGTCTCACCTGTAGAGCACGTCGAAAACGATGCTCCGAAGAGAAGCCCGCTTGCATTGGATGCCGTCGCAACTTCTTGATCTGTACGTGGCCAAAGGCTGCAACAGAGAATGGCCTGACTCAGGATGGATCTCCAAGAGAAACCTCCACCTCAGATAGTGGCTCCCCACCGAGCAAGGGGAGCTCGTCCTCTGAGATTTCACCTCCGCCTACTGGGTTTCTAGAGTTAGACCTCAGTCAGGACTCTCTGGCCGAAGCAGTAGAATGCACGGCTTCCTCAGACACCTCGGACTCGGACCATTCGGGGCATTCAGAACTACTTGTTCTATCTCCTTCAAACTATCCCCGGACTCTTGCCACACCAGGCGCTCGACGATTGTACCAACACTTCTACGAATCAACAGCCGCCATGCTAGCAGCACGTCCGACTCCACAAAACCCTTTTGCGACAAGCTTGTTGCCTCTTGCAGTGACGCACGACTATGTTATGCACGCGGTTCTGGCCATTAGCGGATCTCATTATGCTAGTTCTAGGCGAGACGATTCCACTTATCCACTCGCCCAGGAGCATTATGCGGTTGCCCTACGATCAGCGAAGCATCAGATCACCAGGTTCTCACGTGGAATTTGTGAAGACCCTGCTGCTTTAGTTGCTCTGCTATTAATGCTTTGTCAGTTCGAGGTACAGATCTCACCCTTTATCCGGCTTAGAGGACATGAATGCTGACTTTTTCTTCAGTGTGTAGATGGTAACCTACACGGCGCCGTGCTACATCACTTGGAGGCTGCCGGAGAGATCCTAGCCAGCCTATCCCCTAGTTTGATCAAGTGTCCAGACTCCCCTTACAGATTTCTGATTGAACTATTTATTTACCATAATTTTGTCTCGAGAAATATGCCAGCTGGTATGAAGATGCACCCGCCAACATCGGCGCTACCCTCTCTTCTTGAGATCGTTGAATCTTCACAACAGTATCCGGATGGATTCATGTTTGGCTATGCGTACGAATTGTACAAGCTAATCCCACAGATTCGACAGCTCTATTTTGCACGGTATCTTGATGATAGCCCGTATCCGGCGCCTTTCGACGCTATCCGTGTGAAGCTGCAAAATTGGCGGCCTCCGGAGGAGGGGAAGGGTGGATGGTCTAGTACCTTACAAGTGGCGGCAAATGTTTATCAGCAAGCTCTGTTCATATATCTAGCTTGCGCTGAGCATGGTCCTGGGGAGCCAGATCAGCAACTCTTTTCTTCAGTCCGGCCACATCTTGACCAGGCCATGGCGTTGATAGAGCTCCTCCCAAGCACTTGCCCAGAGTGGACCACACTTTCGTGGCCATTGTTGGTGGTTGGGTCATGTCTACGAGATCGTCCACGGCAGCAGACTTTGACTCGCACTGGGAAGCGTTTGATACAAGGCATGTATTGCGTGCCAAAGATAAACAACGTTCTGCAATGGGTATGGGACGATGATACTGCCTATGGACCTTATGGACTAGAAAAGGTTATGCTGGAAAGAAATGTGAAGCTCAGCATTGGGTGATGACACCCAACGCGAAGGATATAAAGACCATTGTATCTCGCACTCTGCCTCAAGATAAAATCAATCAGTACCAACCTGAGAGAAAACCTGCCTCCTCCATGCCCCTCTTTCCACAGTATCGATAAGCGCGTTTATCTTGACGCCTTTCAATGTCGAGATTCGCCTTACTCCGCATTTCTCAGATCATAATACAATTGACAAGGACGTGCACCCAATCAAAATCCTTCCCAAATGTCTTCCGGGAATCACTATTGTTCAGTCCGCACATTCATCCCCTAGCGGAGGTTCGTTAAGTAGAATCACCTTCTAGAAAGTCATTCCACCACTGAAGCATGGCGACCCTAATATCGTATGATACAAAACGTTAAACCCGCGTTTAGGGCACCGCAAGCTTTCCTCGCTATTAAGACGGTAAGTCACTGCGTCCGTTCAGATAGGCCTGAAAAGAACCAAAGAGCTTCATTGTCTAGGGAGCCCACATCTGCATGGCTAGTGGCACACTTCGATCAACACCGCGCCTAAACACAGTGCCTCGGTTTGGCTTATCAATACATGGTAGGCTGGCCGTCCAAACGAGATCCAACGTGACGACTTCAGATGTATAAATCTCACTCTGCCTGGAGTCCTGGACGAACAGGCTACCCTCTACTGTGATGAGCATCCAGTCTGTAATCTCACGGTGATCGGAGCTTCATCCACAACACGAGTACCGTCTATCCTCATCTACACCATACCATGTCTTCCCCGGTACGGCTCCACAACCCGAGCGCGGTACAAGACCCCACAGAAGCATTCTACGCACACGTCGCCGCGCCCGAACCAGGCAGCCAGCTCGTGTACTTCGCAGGGCAAGTCGGCGCGGACAAGCAGGGCAACGTCCCGAACGACCTCGTCGCTCAGACGCGCCAAGCCCTCGCCAACGTCAAGAGCTGCCTCGCCGAGATCGGTGGCACGGTCAGAAACATCGTCCACGCCACGACGTACATCGTGAACTACGACCCGGAAGCGTCCGCCGTCATCTGGCCGCTGTACAAGGAGTTCCTGACCGACGAGACCGGCACCTACACCCCGCCGGGCACCCTCGTGCCTGTGCCTGCGCTCGCGGCGCCGCAGTTCAAGGTCGAGATCCAGGTCGTCGCTGCCGTGCGGCCCCAGTCACGGCCTGTGGATGGCGCTACTGCCACGGCTGCGATCACGGATGTCGATGTCGTGGTCGTTGGCGCGGGCTTGAGCGGACTGCAAGCAGCCAACGACTGTCAAAACGCAGGGCTCTCCGTGGCAGTGCTCGAGGCCAAGGATCGAGTGGGCGGCAAGACACAGGTGGCCAAGATCGGCAAGGGCGTGCTGGATGTCGGGGCCGCATGGATCAACGACAAGACGCAGCCGCGAATGTACGAACTGTTCAAGCGCTTCGGGTTCGAGCCACTCGTGCAGCGCGTCGAGGGCCACGGGTTCTTCCGCGACGGGAAGGCCTCGAAGACCCTCGCGGTCCCGTATCCGGATCTCCTGCCGCAGACAGACGATGAGGTGAGTATCTTCCAGAAGATCTACGCTTCGCTCGACGAGGACGCGAAGAAGATTGATCTGTATGACTCGACGAAGAATCTGCATATCGAGGATGTCTCGCTGGGCGAGTACCTGCGCCGCCACGGCGCGAAGGACCGCATGTTCCTGGTGTGGACGGCCTGGTTTCGAGCCTTGACAGGTTGTGAGCCTGACGATATTGGGCTAGTCTACATGCTTGACTACATCAAGAGTGGTGGTGGGTTGGGCAGCTTGCTCACGGACGGAGAGGCGGGCGCGCAGTACTTGAGGAATCGGCACGGTGAGTTTCTCGGAATGGAATCCCTGGGATCTAGCTCTCGAAAGCAACAAGGATGCCAGGGCCAAGTGCTAACTATCATCTACTACGCAGGAAACCAGACGATATCGATCCGCCTAGCTGCAAACCTGAGACCTGGCTCCGTGTACCTGAACAGCCCGGTGAACCGTATCACTCAAACCTCCGACGGCGCCCTCGTGGAAACACTCTCACGCTCAGTCTTCCGAGCCCGCAAAGTCCTCATCTCGATCCCGACACCGCTGTACAAGCACATCACATTCTCGCCTCCTCTTCCAGCCGCAAAACAGGAGATCATCGGGTCAACCCACCTGGGTGCATACTCGAAATGCATCCTGGTCTACAACACCCCCTGGTGGCGCTCCGCAGGCGTTAACGGCGGTTTCACCGACTTATCTGGCCCTGTGGCTTTCTCAAGGGATGTCTCGTCGGACGAGGACGGGGTCTTCGCGATCGGGTGTCTGATCTTCGGCGACTACGCGGTCAAGTGGTCGCGGCTGCCGCCTTCGCAGCGTGCGAAAGCCGTGACAGACCAGCTCGCGGAGATGATTTCGGAAGATCATGCTGAGTTGCGCAGGAAGGTGTATGATACTGTGCGTGTCGTTGAGAAGCAGTGGCTGCCGGAGCCGTGGAGTGAGGGTGCGCCATGCCCGATGGTTGCGCCGGGCGGGCATTGGGCCAGGTTGGGGAATGAGTTGAGGAGGCCGTTCAAGAACCTGCATTTCATTGGTACGGAGACGGCGTACGAGTGGAAGGGGTATATGGAGGGCGCGGTCTTGGCTGGTGACCGTGGTGCGAAGGAGGTGATTGAGGCGTTGAAGGAAGAGGGTGCATTGCACCTCCAGGCCAAATTATAAGCGCGAGGTGTATTCAAGTAAGTAGACGTCCTCTTGTACACAGACACACGGGAGTTTAATTACACTGTGGAAATACGACACCAAGGGGGCCAATTCTGAAAATGGAAAACAAGTACCAATGACTTCAGAATATTATGCAGTGCCTAATCAGAAGATCTTAGACGTACGAGTCAAGGTTTGCTGTCTCGATTTAACTGTGAGCTTAGAGCTATCGAGTCCTGTTTCTCTCTCGAGCTTCCATCATTTACATCGCCAAAAGCCTTCAACGTCAACATCAAAGTGTTCTGATGGCCCGCCTTCTTGAGGGAGCAGAAAAAAGAACGACGGTAGATTCCGAGTGTTCCCGATCTTCTTTCTCGTCATTGACAACATTACGTCGTCGTTGCCTTGGTGAAGGCGACCACCACCCTGGTACTGGGCTTAGGGTGATCGTGGGTAAAGGTGGTCTCAGGTGTTCATGGGATGACAATGACATGATCTCGTCCTGTGTTAAGCTTCCTTCAGGCGAAGACGGTCGAGTTATCGTTGTATGCGCGACCGGCGAGTCTCTAGCGCCCTGTAATCCTTCATTGGCATTTGAGGACCTAAAAGACAAGGGATGGAGAGGGACAGAGGTATTATGAGAGCCTTTAGCAGCGAGACGTCGTAAAGTCTCAGTGGGAAAAATAGTCCCGTATTTCCTAAGCCTCGATACCACATATGTCGACACTGCGGCTATCCCCACGCATCCGAATATCATTCCTATGCTGAACTTGTCGATTGCGGCATTGCTGATACGCTTCACTAGCCGCCTCGCTTTCGGCTGTGGCTGATTGCTCGAATGCGAACCTTGGACATCACGTTCGCAGATTTCGGTGGAACTCAAACCCGCGTGGGGAGATTGAGCAAATTTTCCTGATAGGGCCTCATTACTATTACGCAGAAACGACCGAGAGAACGATGCCAACACAGCGCTAATCGGGTTTGGGAAATCCATCTTTGTGGAGAGAGCGTTGACGTGTATATTAAGATGTTCGAGTTTCTTTTCCCCCTCTTTCTGTGCCGTGCCTTCCTGTCGGTTTAATATTGTTGCCGGATCGTTCCCTGTGGGTTCAGGACTCATGTTGGAGAAGGATGTTGGTATCTCAGATGAACATCGAGGGACCATATCGGTGTTTGGGGCGTGAAAGGTCGTTATATGATCACGATACGGTATCATTGGGCGAGGAAGACATAAGGTAGGAGTGACGTTGAGGTACAAGATAACGATGACTGCGAGGGCGAACGAGAGTAAACTTCTGATCACAGCCATGACGGATCAAAAGGGGCAATTGTGGTGCCGCACGAAGGGAACGTGGAAATGGAAGGATCATGAGTATTCGTGATATAATATATGTAAGCTGGGAAGCGATTGTGAGTGATTCAATTTCTTTGATGGTGATCTGAAGCTTTGCGCCAGACGATAGATCCGACTCACTACATAAACCAGTGGCGGCTTCCTCCAGTTCTATCGCTCATCACGCCTCGTGCAGGCGCACAGGACATCGAGCAGGTGCGGTGGTGAGGCTATATTGGTGTCTCGCAATAGGGTCACTCTCGTTGGTTTGGATACCGTCGAATTTCTGAAGCATTCTCACAATGACATAGCCTGCTTCTGTCAGAGCAAATTGTTGTCCTAGGCAAATACGTGGGCCTCCATTGAAGGGCAAGAATTCCCAGCCTGGTTTACGACCGACCCAGCGTTCTGGTTTGAATTCTTCAACGTCTGGGCCCCAAATGTCTGCCCGATGATGCATAACGTGAACGGAATAGTTGACCTCTTGACCTTTTCTGATATATATCGGTGAGTTCCCATCAGGGCCACCACCTCTGGGAAGGGTCGTGTCCCTGGTTGCCCGACGAGAGTTAAGTGGCACGGTGGCATATAGGCGGAGAACCTCGGAAAGTGTGTGCTGAAGGTAGGTGCAACCTTTGAGATTTTCAAAGGTAAGATTCTTGGGTTGGTCATATGTGCCAAAGTCGTTCAGAATAGTCTCGCGGAGCTTCTTGAAGATTTCTGGGTGTCGGACAAGTAAGAAGAAGGTCCAACCAAGGAGACCCGCGGTGGTGTCACGGCCGGCAAGGAGGATATTGAGAAGTTGGCTTCTCAACTCGATGGGGTCCCTTGTCTGCTGTACGAGCTCCTTCAAGAAGATGTATTTTTCCTTCTTGCCTCCGCTCTCCAAACTATGGTTGCTCAGGGAAGAAAGATCGGTAGTGAGGGCAAGGTTTACGTAGTAATCTGCAAATTTATGGACATCCTTACAATCGTTCTGGAAGTGTTGAGGGTTGTAGAGCCAGTAAAGCTCTGCAAGGCGCCCACGTTGGCCGAGAACCATGGTAGCAGAGTCAAAGGAGTGGGCGAAGGATGTCCAGTCTAGGCCTCCTGCTTGCTTCGCTTTCTGGGTATAACCAGGCAGAGCTGCAATCTGCGAATCGACGCTTTGGCCAAAAAGGAATTCAGTCGCCGAGTCTAACGTGAGGCGGAAAAACAGAGGACTTAAGTCGACGTAATCGGTCCATCCATCCTTGGTTGTGAGATGTTGGAACATATCCTGGACGTGTACTTCTTCCAGTTGTAAATCAGCGACTTGTTGTCGGGCAAATTGAGGCCGAAGCATTCCGCGAGAGTGTTCCCTGTACGAAATTCAGTGACGGTTGCCACATGAGACTATTGTATTGCCTACCATGCCTTGCCATCGACTGTGAAGATCCCATTGCCTAGCATTGGAAAGAAGTTGCTCCTCCGCAGACTCCCAATTTCAAAGTCTGGGAACTGAGTGGCAAGTATTGCTTGGATATTCTTGGGTTCAAAGGTAACATACGCCGTAGTTCCCAGTACATTTTGTGTCCAGGTGGGCTTGCCAATGTCTCTATACATTTGGAGAAAGTAGTCTGGGACAATCTGGTTCTTATCAGCCTGAATTACTTGCCAGGTTTGATCGACAGCCAGAGGATATTTGTAAGGTCGCTCAAAAGCGGGTTGGCAACCGAGTGCTCTGGCTTTCCGGGCATGATAGCGATTGCTAACGAAAGAAGAGACGACAGAATAGACGATGTAAGCAGCCACCAGACCACCCAGTGCAGACAGGTATTGATACATCGTAGGTGCAGAGCTGGCAAAGTGAAAGGAGAGACAAATCCTTCGAGAAGGTGAACAGATAGAGGGATGCTCGTCAAACGTTAGAGCTTGGACTTGGACGTGTGACGACTAAGGGCACGAGTCGCTTGACCAAAGGGCTTTGAAGTCTCGACAGTTGAGGAGGGCAGGAGTCCCTATCAGCAACCGTGGGTACAAGAGAGCTATTTGTTTACAGGCAACCTGTCTGCCCGCATCTACCTAGGCAACTCTCTGGATCCCAGACGGATCAGAGATGAACCATGACAGGCGCCACTCGAGGGGGAGACGAAACGTTGTTAGTCCTTTTGTGGGTGGAAAACGTTGTTTTGGATCCAGAACCATCCCAGCTGCAGCAGGGGGGAAGGGGTCGAACTCACAGGGAACCCAGTTGAGAGCGGGTTCACTAAATAAGTTAGACGAGTCCTTTGCTACTGATAGGATCAATGTAAACGACTGCGGAGCATGGTAGGTTAGTGTAAGAGCCCCGTCTTTAATCTGACATACGGAGAATGTCACAACTACAACGTACTCTAGTAATGCTGGCAACTCGCCAGGCCTCGTGCCTGGTGCTAAAATGCGACCCTAGCTTCGTACCCAGTACTCCGTACAGAGTACAGTTGGCTGAGGTTGCACGCTTGAGGTAAAAGAAAGTGTGAGATGACGCCTAAAGTCCCGCAAGGCCGAGGGGGGGGGGGAGCGAAGAAGGCTGCGTATGTTCGACTAGTCAAGAGGCGTTTATTCAATCCAAAACGAGAATCCTGTGTCCGAAGTTCTCGCTACTGCAGAGGGTGGGTGTGGGAAAATGCTGTTAATCCGTAGCAAACAGAGTACCTATTCGAATTATAACTTTATGATTGGGCTGTAACAATGCAGGCCTGGGGAGCTAGGAGATTTACCTCGGTCGAATGCCCTCCAGAGTTTGGAATCATCTCCGCAGTTGGCACTGGCCAGGTTTGCCTCTATTGTGCGAGGGTGGGACGTAAATCCTGATTACGACACCAAGGTTGGGATTCCTTATTTGCCTACCAGAAGCTCGGCACAACGAGTAATGATGGTGAAAAACTGCTGGGATTTGATTGGTGAGCCTCAAGGATCTTACCTAACACCAAGGAGGAAGTAACAGAGAATCGAGATACGACTAGGCGCGTACTTCGTGTCCCGGCGTGCAGACTAGGATAAAAGGGTTTGCTGACCCCGCATGCTGACTCTCCAGACCTGACCTTCTTCGAGATCAACTCTGCAGGGTCTAGCTTTCTCGTTGCACCTAGTATCGCTGACCGTGTTCATCTGACCTCGACAGGAAACTTAGCACCAGGGGTGGTGTCAGTAACACGAGCCGGCGAAACCAAATAAAATCATCGAGGATGAACAGAATTTGCGATAATGATGGTTTGCCGCAGGTCGAAACTGGGATGCCTAGGTACTCCCTCCCTGAGTAGTGTTGCGATTTGAATGTACGGGTTACTCGTTACAGAATGCGAACAGCATCTAGACACCGGCCGGGTCTTTGGATCACACCGCTTCCGTGTCTCGGGAAATCTTCCCCTTTTCATTTGTTTTCACATGCTAAACTTCTCGTACATAATCGTAGTATTATTTTGCACACAAAGGGGTACTATTTCGATTCTCATTGGTTTCCGTCGGCAGGCGCCTGCGACACAGTAATGTACATGGAAAGGAGCCTCAAATATTTGCTCAAAGTGGAGGGTATAGAGGGCGTGAAGGCTCAAGGGTCAGCCACAGGATGGATGGCCAAGGTAATGGAGCACATGATTTAGATGTCAACAAACTTCTTCAAGTCTATTCGGATTGTCAGCTTCGACGACACACGTCAGTATGGGAGGATTCCACTTACTTTGAAGCCAAGACACATATTCCTTTTGCTCCTTGTACTCAACGTAGTCCGGAAGGAAGTTGGCCAGCTCCGCGTTGATTCCTCGTTCCTCAAGGTATCTTTCCAGAAGGAGCTGCAGCTCAGCATCTAGGTTACCCACAGGCGGACCTTCATATCGGGCATGTACTTCCTGGGCATCCTTGCCGATCTCTGCCTGCAACGCCGATGCCTTCGGTACATAGTTGACGCTTTCGAGCTCGATTGTGCCGTCGGCAGCCACCGCAGAAATCTGCAGTGCTTGGTCACCCGGCTTGGTGATGGTGATGACTAGCGAAATAGGGAATCCTGGTGTGGAACGATAGTCCTCCGGAAGCTCATCAGCATCTCTATCCGCCGGAGCGATGCTGTCCTCAGGCATAACATCAACCTTGCCTCCTCTTGCACCACTCTGGTTGATGGCGTTTTTGCCATCATCGTATTCTGCTTCATCACCAAAAGCAGCATCCTCCTCCGCTTGGTCATACTCTTCAGCATCCAAGTTGTTGATGTCAGATATGCTGAATTCTATCTTGATCCTTGACACTTTGTTAGTTTTTCGCAGCTCACCAAGGTTGAAAGGTCTTCCTCACTGTTCGTTGCCAAAGTCTCGTGTCAGGGTGACTTCGTGGGTGCCTGGTTTGTCTGTAATCTCGAAGGAACTCTCTCTTAGATATTGATTGAGCTGCTCAAGTTTGGAGTCATCATTGTTCTCAACCTCGAGTGTGTATTCTTGGTCGATTTTGGCAGACAGTTCTTGATCAGCTAGAGAACAGGTTAGTCCACGTAGGAAACCGGAAGAATAAGTCTTACACTCGCCAGCAGGCTCTCTACGCGAGCATGATGTTGAGAAAGCGGGATAGGATATTTTGGTCGCCGGCTGCCAGACAGGTCGATAAAAGGGAGTCCTTGAAACTGATGAAAGGCAACGGACTGTCGATCTCTGGAATAGGGTCCTGGGTGCGACCCGGGTGAGCGCTCGTAATGAAAGCATTGCGATTAGTGGTTTGGGATAGAGATTTACTCAAATACTAGAAGTAGGAGGGTATCAGAGATGGACCGCGCGAAATAGAGATGGATGAAGCAACTCAGTGGTACAATGCATGCATTCAGATCGCCAAGGTCCCAGATATTTTTTTTTACGTAGGGACGCGGCTGCTCACGAGTCATGTCACACGTGATATGCAGCTCGATTGAATCATACCCAAAGCCTTGCCAGTCATCCTTGGAGGGTATTGTGCTCCGTAAGTACGCAAGGTACTACTATATATCTTTCAAGTCTGTCATTATTCGTTTAATGATATGAATCTCGAATCAACACGCTCTCAACAACAAAGACAATAACGATCCACAGTGATTTTGTTGCTTCGGTTCCTTAGCACTCCCATTGAGATATCAAAGGATTCGGTGAACGGCAAAGCCTATCCGGCCCCTGCTATGGGGCATGGTTCACCACTGGCAAGTGTCCTCCTTCCTCCGATCTGCTAACCAAATGTGATTGGCGTCTTGGTTTGCCAATTTGTGTGAGTTTCTGGGTTGCAAATTGATTTGCTCCGGGACAAATCATAGAGCGTGTCCTAAAGATTGTCCGCTCAAAGGGAATATTCCGGCTATGTGCGTCGTAGACTCTTGGAGTATAAATCGGCTGTTTGGTAGGAGCTCAACAGAGGTCCATCATCCTGTGAAGTGGGATGATTGGTGTTCTGAACCTTCGGAGAAGAAGTTCCATCCCCTGTATCTGGCTTTGACTATGCAAACTCCAAACTAGGGAGGCTCTTAGGCCATCAAGAGAGACCCTTTGGAGGAAAACTCGAAGGTTTGATGTCACCGTCTTTGACAACTCGTATGAACTTCAAAGTATGCAATCCACTCCATTCGCCAGCCCATCGCTCGAGTTTAAATCTACCGTCGTCATCCCGGAGATCCGGAATCCAGAAGCCAGACTTAAATTCGCGTTCCTCAGTATCTTTGCGTAAGATGATGTCTTCTTCGGCTTTTGTTCGAGGTCGCCCAGGTCGACGCTGTGCCTTTGCCTCTTCCAACTGCTCATCCTCACGATCGATAAAACTTCCAGAGTCAGCCAGCACTTGCTCATGATTCCTGTCACCCTACCTGCGAGTAAGTAGTCGCACTTCCTCTTCTGTCAGCGCACCCACAGAGCCCTCCAGTGCTGCTTTGAACCAAGCCACTCTCTCCACTATGAATAGTCAGCGTACAAAACTCATGTTCAGAAGCAGCTATTATACCATAGACTTGATTGGCTCTTGCTGCAGCGTCCATGAGACGGGACAATTTATCTTCTCTGGCACTCGCTGCCCGCAAACGTTTTGCATCCCGACTGTTCACATGAAGGCTGTCCATCTTCCCTCCTTTCTTCTTCGCCACTTTCTTATGCACTTTATCCAGGGATCTTGCCATATTTTATCCGGATATATTATGCTTAGTACAGCTTTTGAGATGGAGAATATTCTCCAAAGCCTTCTCGGACTCTTCGAGGGACTCGACTTTGAAAAAAAGTGAAACGGCTAAACGTCGGGAAATAAATGGACCGGAGTTGCCAAGGAATGTCTCCGCGCCTGGCGCCTTCCCAATGATCGCGTCCCCTCACTCGCACCTGTCGATGGCGCGTAAATTGGGCGACATTGTTTCACGACCACCCACCGTTCAATTGAGGTGTGCCTCCAATAATAGGCACACGACTTCCTCCATGACATCGACGGATCAATACTTATACCATAATTCCGATCTACTCGAACATCAGTCTGCAGGGCTTCCTACACCATAACCCGCGCTTCTTTACCTGTGATTGCAATATGTGGAACAAGCGGTGTGCGCGGTAAACACGTACTGAAAGATGGGTATCAAGGGTGAGTCATCTATGGTTCTTCTGGCTTCACTGCTTGACTCTAATTATCTTAGGACTACTTCCTCTTCTGAAATCGATCCAGAAGCATTCATCCCTCAAACAATTCCATGGCCAAACCATTGGAGTCGATGCTTATGGCTGGCTCCACCGCGGCGTGGTCGGCTGTGCTTTTGCACTGGCAGTCGGGAAGCCGACCACTGTCCATATCGATTTTGTCCTGAGTCGAGTCCGCATGCTTCTGGACTTTGGAGTGACTCCCTACTTGGTCTTTGACGGTGACAACATCCCTAGCAAAAAGGGGACAAATTCAGAGAGACATAAGAGACGGGAAGAAAGTAAGGCGAGAGGTATGGAGCTACAGAAAGCTGGAAGGACTTCACTAGCGTACCAGGAGTTCCAAAAGGCCGTTGATGTGACCCCCTTGATGGCTCGTCAATTAATTGATGAATTAAAGAAGCTCAACGTGCAATATGTCGTTGCACCCTATGAAGCCGATGCCCAACTTGTTTATCTTGAGCAGAAGGGAATTATTGACGGTATTCTTTCCGAAGATTCAGACTTACTAGTGTTCGGTGCAAAGCGCCTGCTTACCAAGCTAACTCAGTATGGCGAACTTGTTGAATATGAGAGAAAGGATCTCGCAATTTGCAAGGAAATCAGCTTCGCTGGATGGACCGACACAATGTTCAGACAGATGGCCATCCTCAGCGGCTGTGACTATCTTCCCAACATTGCGAAGCTAGGGTTGAAAACGGCACATGCATATATTCGCAAGTACAAGGAAGTGGAAAAGATCATCAAGATGGTCCTGTTCGAGGGCAAACTTGTTGTACCGGACCAGTATTTGGAGCTCTTCAGGGATGCAGAATTGACGTTCCTTCATCATCGCGTTTTCTGCCCTCTGCAACAGAAGATGGTGTTTCTGAACGACTTGGGGCCGGGGGTCTTGGAATCTAGCTTACCCTTTCTTGGCCCATACGTGGACCCTGATACTGCCATCGGAGTTGCGTGTGGCGACATTGATCCATTCTCAAAGCAACCTCTCCGTCTTGAGTCGAAAAAGCCTTTTGCGAGGCCAAACCTTGTCGACAACAGGCGGCAGTCGTATGGCTCTGATCCTGGCCTGAAGCCCACGAAATCGATTGAGAACTTCTTCAAGCCTTACCGGCAACCTCTTGCGGAACTCGACCCAAACAGCCTCACTCCATCGCCTTCGCAGCAACGCATTTTGGAGCGCAACCGTAATGCTTCCTGGGAACCAAGATTGGTCTCGTCAGCGCCTGCTCTCCGTCGGACCTTCACAACATCAACAGCGACCACGAATTCTCAAGCATCGGAGCCCACAGACCGAACGGCATTCCTTACCAGAGCCTCTACAATGTCGACCTACAAAGCCCCGAAAAGGCAACGGCTATGCTCAGATTCGATCGATCCGTCGCCCAGTTCCGAAATGCATCAAAGTCCCTTCTTCTCTTCTAAGTATGATGATGCAAGTCCGTTAGCGCAGAAGAAGACCGCACGCAGGAAAACCCGGCGCTCTGGCTTTGATGTGTTCTCAGATGACTCTATTGATGATGCACTACTTTTGGAAGCGGAAATGCAGCAGTTTGCAGGTTCTGAAAAGAAAAAGAAAAAGAAAAAGGTGCAGGATGCAGAGGATGCAGCTACAGCAATATCAGACAAGAACGAGGCATCCGAGGAACTAGAAATCGTACCTCAGTCCTCGCCGAGGGTGCCCTCTCCAAACCACAGCCCGAACGCACACTCAAGTACAAAGCATGATATCACGCCCACAACGATGAAAAATGGACCATTCCAAGGTAGTAAAGTGCGGCAAGTCAGTCATGACACCGAGCCTGATGAATTTGAAGACCTTCTGGAATTTCATGTTCGAAAGCAAAATGAATCGTTGCTGCAAAGCTTTGCTTGTCGAGTGGATGGCAAGAAAGGGTCAAACCCGCCTTTGAAATCGCCTCAGGAGTCTCGAAGCAGAGCATTTTCAGCTCAATCAAGCCACGTGCAACTGGCAGCCCTACGTAGGCTACCCAAAGCCGCGAGCGTTTCCACCTTCTGTAAAAAATTGGATTTGAAGAAGACATTTGCGTACCAATCATCTGATGTGCAACAATCGGCACTCAGAACTTTGGAGAAAGGCAATATGGGTGCATCTGAAAAGTTCAACGAGAAGAAACAATCACCAGCCCTTCCAAAACAAAACCCTCCGGACGACGCCTCGGTGGCAGGCAATGCCAATGTTCATCTCTCACATGCACCAAGCCATGTGCTAGCACAATCTACAAATGGACCAAAGGGAAGTGAAGATGACATTATTCCCAACAGCGAAGATGAGAACTCAGAGGTGGACTCGCCTCTACGAAGACCAAGACTTGACTTAAGTGGCTTTGCATTTGTACGTTGAGAGTAGATTGGATAGCGTTTGATTCAGCGTGGTGCGAATTGCAGTTTGGATTTTCTTAGTGACATTGATTGTTCATGCAAGGCGAACAGGAAATGTGGGCATTATGGATTGGTTGCTACCATTGGCGAAGTGCAGGATTGGGCATAAAAGCGCTGTGGTGGTTATGAACTATTGGCCATGAATACCCTATAATAACTAGTTTCTTCGAACAGTCACAACCAAAATGCAGCTGGCAGTACTGTCGTGTATGTCAGAACAGACATAAAGTTGTGTTGTCCAAATCTGCATCCAGGGGAAATGTTGGTTAATTGTTATTATTGCTTGCCTCTTGCCCCTAACTAATGCACCCTCGGTCCTTCACTCAGCCTCGTAAGCAACAGTCTCCAGGGGACAAGGTTGTCGCCTAGTTTGGGGAGTCCACGGAAGCTACGTCATAATCAGGAACAGACAACGGCACTCAACGGGTGGCCCAGGGTCTAGCCGCTCCAACCATACCGCTTACGGATAAAAGTAAACATGGTCTTGGCAACGGTAGCCAGCGACATTTTTCTGCCAGTAAGTATCGCAAGTGCATTTCCTGCCACCATATTATCACATTATCCGATCACAGACCAACCTCACGAATTTTCAATGGCCACTCGGTGAAGCAACATGGCAATTGGTGCCGTTGATTCCCAGTCTCACATATTACCAGGACTAAATCAAGCTACGCCTCTCTTCTCTTCTTCTCTCCCCATCTCTTCCATTATCTTTCTGCAAGACTCAAGTAGCTGACCATCTCGATTACTTGTAACATCAGACTAGAATTCTCGAACCGTCAAATCGATCATCCATCTACACCCGCAGTGTAGCCTCGAATTCCCCCGAATTTCTCTGCACCTAGCCTCCTCAGAAACAGGCCATCGATCAAGCAGCACCGACCCTCCAGTGATCCAGGCAGTCTCCCAAATCCATTGCCCTGTGCTGATTGTCAACACCGTCTCCCGTCCGCACGGACGACCAACGTGATCAATAGAGTCGTACAACAAGACTCACTTGAAGAACTATGGCACCTAGATTTGCCACAGGATGGAGGAGATTCGTGCCTTTCATCGGATACCACCATGTGCTCATGATTTTGATCGCCATAGCAATTATCCTGCTTTGTAAGTCCAACCACGAGATGGATCATACAATCCCAACCAAGCTAACATAATTCTAGCATTACTCTTAGCAGGGTGCTCGTCAACATCTCCCCTAATACCCGGCATCTACCTCATCTCACTCTACTACCAACAATACCCAGCTGTCTTCTCGACCGTGCAAGTTGACCCCAGCGTTTCCACAGCCATCGCCAACATTGTTGGAAATGCTGATCTCAATGTACGAGTGGGATACTTTGGAATTTGCATACGGGTTGATAGCGGCGCCTGGATGTGCAACCAGAACTCAACAGCTCTTGCTGATCTGGTGAGCATTGATCAAGACCCACTCAACCTGATCTGGGTTGCCAGCACATTCAAGAATGCGGTTGTCTTCCCATATTTGCTCATTATCGCCATTGTGCTCGCCTTCCTCACATTCCTACTTTTGGCAACATTCCCGGGATGGCACACTAGTACTGGGCCAGATGGGTCCGAGCATGAAATTCGACCTTTCCCGTCAAGGGCTGTGTCACAAGTTGCACTAGCCACGATATTTATCGCATCAGTGTTTGTACTGGTGTCGGTGATGTGGCAACATACAGCCGCAGTGGCAGCAAGCACGGTAGCCCAAGACCTTGGAAACGGGAGCGTCAAGTCTGGCGTGGGGACAGCTGCGATGGTGTTAGGATGGTTCGGATTTGGCCTCCTAGTTGTTGTCACCCTTGGTTTGCTTGTGATGATATTGAGTATCCAATTATTGGATCGACTGACTGATGATGTATGAAACCATGCCTACGCCTGAAACTTTGATGATTTTGAATACTGACTCAACTCCCAGGACTGAACTCTGTACATGAAGGAGAGGATTTAAGCGGCATCGGCGACTATGATTTGTTTTCACATCACACAAGGACGGTTAACTACTCATTCACGGGTCGGGTATCACCCAACGGCGTTTTGACATAGAAAAACTTGTGAAACCCCACGATTTTTACAGCACTTTCCAGGGTGAAGGGATGAAGAGATTCGACCACTATGGATCAATTGTCAGCAAGCATTCACTGATGATCAACTTAGGGGGAGGCTCTGTGATACATACTATCGAAATTGAAACGACACCCCCTTTTGAATCGAGAATGGTGGAAATGGACAAAGCCAAAAATAATTTAGAATGAATGAGGCATGGGGCTCGACGAGTAGCGCTCCTTATATGGGTTGGGACATACGAATATCAATGGCATTGGATGAGGAATGAAGAAACGGGGATCTTTTTGTAGTTCACGCACGTAGAGACACACTACTCGTGTACATGTCAATACGTGTGTGTCGAGATGAAACCAATTGAATATAACTCACTTCTTCTCGAATCAAAACGCTCTTCCTCAGTGTTTGTTTCACACTTGGTTTGATTCTTAGGTCCTTTCCATCATCGAACATGTCGTGTCCGCTAATGAGTGGGTGTACAAGTCGAATCTCAACGATAATTGCAGCTTCTCCGTGTAGTGCTTCAGACTCAATAAGGAACACCAAACTCCGTACTAGTAAAACTCCGTACTAGTAGTAGTTGGTGTTGCCTTTGTATATCTAATTCCATCAATATCTAATCCACCATCACTACAGCGTACGGACGTGGGATGGACCTGCGATCAGTGAAAATGCGGGGAACCTACAACTTTCCAAAAACCACAAATATATTATTCTCAAAATCAAACTTTCCTCCCACTCTCCGGGGGGGGCGAGGAGCGTGGGCCGTGTCTCGTGTCATGGTAAGTCTGCATTGGACTACAAAGGGTTTTTGGATAACTTTGTCTTTGAGATTTCTGAATTCATTTTGTCCGAGCGTCGTGTTTTGACTCTACCGGACGTGGGCAACTAACTACATTGGACATCGCATTGCCGAATCTCATCCCTCCCATCACGATGGTGGAGCAGGTGGTAGCATACCAACTAGAAGTCGCGAAATACATAGGCCCCATGGCAGATCCGGACGCTGATGTCGCTGTATCTGCATTCGTCAATCACGACCGACACGATCCGCGCAGCGAAGAAATCGGGCCTCGTGTTCGGTGTCAAGTCGTGTCCGGCTGGGGTGACGACGAGTTCAGTATCCGGCGTGGTTAACTATGAGCAGTTCTACCCTGTGTTTCAGGCGATGGAGGAAAGTCTCGTGCTGAAACTGCACGGCGAGGCGCCGCCAGTGAAGGGTATTACTGTTTGAACTCCGAAGAGGCTTTTCTACCTACGTTGTTTGATCTACATGCGCGGTGTCCTAAGTTGCGGATTGTGTTAGAACATTGAACGACCGTGGCGGTCGTTGAGGCGGCCGCGAAGTGCGGACCTAATGTTGTCAATCCATACTATGTGTTCCTTATTATTGATGATGTTGTGGGCGACCCGATCGACTTCTGCAAGCCTGTTGCTAAGCTCTTGAGTGATTGGGTGGCAATACTTAAGGCTGCCGCAAGCGGCAATCCCAAATATTTCCTCGGAACGGAGTCGGCGCCGCAGCTGTTGGGAGCTAAGAAGGGAGGTATGGATATGGACGAAGTCGGAAGATGTGCAGCAGGGGTTTCTACCCAACCCTACGCGACCCAATTGGTACTGGAAGTGTTTGAAGCCGCTGTTGCCAGGGGAGTCATCAAACACGAACAGATGTCCAAACTCTGCTTGAAGGCTTCCTGGGCGAATTTGAGGGCGAATTCTATCGCATCGAGCCGACTGGTATGAGGCTCAAGGTCTCCGCCAGGGAAGAGCAAAGTTATCTTCCACCCTCCAACTGGGAGTCCCTGGGCGAACAGCAAAGGTAAAGTGGTCATCCCATTCCGACAAAATAGCCCAATCTACTCGCTGAATTGGTTGCCCTGATGGTACATGGCCTTTGGAAAACCTAGAACATTTTGTGATTTTCGAGGCCAAAGGAATCAACAAATGGACTTGACCCTCCGTTCTCTGGCTGGGCATTTTGCGTCGGGACTACTGTTGGTTGAGCAAAGTCGAAGAATTTCTGGGTCAATAGTGCTGCGGCAACGCTTACGTTGAGGCTGTCCACATCACCAGAGGAGGCTCTTGCATTGGGAATTGAGACAGTGCTGTGCATGTATGGTCTCCAGAATTGACGCGGGCCAGTCTTTTCATTTCCGAAAACTAGGACGCAGGGATGACTGGATAGTGCACCCTCTATACGTATGTTGGGGGACGACCCGGTCTTGGTCGGAGGTGGAGCGGCGGCTGTGAAGAACTTCCAACCGGCTGCGCGGGACTCGGACAAGAATTGCCTCTCGTTCTTTATAGTCAACACTGGCATCAATTCTAGAGCTCCCGCAGATGCCTTGATACTGACTGGGGAAATCGGCGAGGTTCCATGGTCTGGAACAATAATGGCATCAACGCCCAGAAACCATGCGGATCTGACGATGGCGCCAAAATTACCCGGATTGGTGACACCATCAAGCAAAAGCACGAATGGAAATTGATTGAGAGGTCGAGAAGAGGGAATAATACGATGGCTTCCTGCAGCGCGAAATAGTCCATTTGGCTCGGTTTCGAGTTCGGGAACACCTGAAGGGACTACTTGCATGTCATCTCCTTTGCTCAGGACGGGCCCGAGAGCGTTGATTGACAGCCTTGGGAGGGGGGAGACTTCAAGAATAAGGCCACCATGTGGACGTCTTCCCGAGACCTTATTGAAGGTGTTAAGAGCGTCTGTGCCACGGAGCTCTTGGATGCTGACGCCTTGGTTTTGGGCAAGACGTTGTATTTCTTCTCTCGCTACAGTATAGCTTGTTGTAGTCTCTGTCTCTGGATCTATCTCTAGGTTGACAGAGGTAGGTAAGCGGTAAAGGTTGAAGATCTTGCGGCGCTTGGCCCTTAAGGCTGACAAGACTGAGAAGGTTCCATAAAGAAACTCGGAGCTCGCGGTCGTATAAGGAATTGAGGAGACAATAGGTGCGGCGGCCTCGAGTATGGATGAGGAGTGGGCGGCTTGGTCTACCTGTTGAGATTGATCTTTCTGCCGGTGGTGCTGTACCTGGTGGCGCCTGTCATGCTTGAGTGTCGACTCTTCCTGCTTGCGTTTTCCTCTTTCAATTGCGCGGGTCAGGGAGATGGATCGTGTAAAGCGAGGCGATGTGGTCCATGCAGACCATGTGGCAGGAATACCTGGCTTGGAGACAGCGCGAAAGAATAGTTGCATTCAGTGATACCTGTACTGTCGGTAGTACTAGTAAGTTGCAGTTAGTATTTGCTTTCGTCGGGTTGAGTGAGATATACAGTATGTTAGAAGTAGATACAGCAAAAGAATGACGGATAATGGTAGAAATTCGGGTCGGTGAAAAAAGACTGGGATGGGGAAGGCGCGATCGCGTTCGCCCAATCTGGGATTAATTGAGATTTGGAGAAGGTACGCGCCGACTTCACGTAATAATTCCAGGCGCGGAGTATCAATTGATTATTTCCATCTCATCCGCCACCCAAACTTCACATTCATTCATTCGACCACCCACCACTGCTACATCTTCTCATAACCTCACTCTCTTCTCCCGAAAGATCGCCTTTCTTTCCTTCTGCCTGTTCTTAGTGACCTCATGATTCCTGACCCTTGTCTCTCGACTCGTCCCTCCATTCCCTTCGCCCCGCATTCTTCATCCTCGACAGATCATCATGGACGAATTGCTGGACATATCTGCATGGGTCGGCAAACCACCTGAGCGACCGAAAGAGCCCCCGGCGTCTATAAAAGCTAAAGGACGCCTTACCCTATCTACCAATCATTCCGGGTCGAGTGATCTAGAAACTGCGCCTTCTGAGTCCAACTCCTCTAGTGATGCCAACGATATTCCTTACAATGAACACAAAATCCCTTCGAAGGCACAGTTCCAGTATGCAGTGTCCTCGGATTCCGATTCATCCTACGAGGCTTTCGAGAATGCGCCTGCCTCCAAATCCCTCAAGCAGCGGCCTTTCTATATCGATCTTCCACACCTTTCGTACGAGGAGAAGGAAGAATACGAGTACCTACCCGGCCATTTCGTAGCTGAGAAGATACTTGATCAACCTGCGCCAGGTCGATACGCCGTAAGGCTTGAGAGCGGAGAGCAAAGTGTGCTTACATCAAATCAAGTTCAGGACCTTGTAGGTGGGTCCGATCTATTGAGAGACTTTCAACGAAAACCTCGTTCTACTCGCAGCAAAGCACAACTCAACAAGCCCTCAAACCCTGGCTTGGTTGACTGGAAAACTATCAATATCTCCGACTCTAACTCAGATGATTCTGTAAATTCCGACCCTGAAGCCGAAAACGACGCCACAGAAGAAGCATCAGATGACGCGGAAGATTCCTCGAGTACTTCCGAAGCTCGTGGCCGTAGATCCGTGCGGATCAGAGGCTTAAAACAACATGGACAAGCCAAGCAAGAACTGCTAGAGCTAAACACCTCTGATTTCCAGACTAGGAGGAGAACCAGGACGAGGTTAGAATCTAAGAAGACTGAGAAGAGACGTTCAGGAAGAGCTAGACGACTGGTAAACTTCACAAAATACTCTCCCGAACCAGAGATTGCTACTAGGAGATCAGAGAGGACAAGGGAAAAGCCACGTCTGACCATGCGAGAGCGGCATGAAGACGACATATCCAGCCATGAAGAGGAGAAGGTTGGCCCCAAGATTGTTGCTGCAAAAGAATACTTTGCTAGGGTCCCCGAAACCGACGCTTTTCGAAAACGCCATCGTCAAGAATGTGACACCTGCTATTTCAAAGGAGATGACAACGCCAAAGGCCCACTTGTTTTTTGCCAGAGTTGTACCAACTCCTACCACAAACGATGCCTTGGTTTCCGTGGCACTAGAGAACATTTGGTCACCAAAGTTGGGGAAATTCTCTTCGTCCTCCAGTGTCGCCGATGTATTGGCTTTGCCCATGAGCGAGATCACTCAGTTCCTCACCAGGGCGTATGTGTCGTATGCAATACAACTGGTGATTTATCGAAACCCCTTCGAAATCGGCTCACTACCCGTCAAGAGCAGGTCCAGCGGGAAGAGAACGGCGGCAAGGATCCCATCACAATTGTCGACCCAAATACCATCAACAAAATTTCGAATGTGTTATTCAGATGTTGCCAATGCGTCCGTGCTTGGCATATGCACCACCTCCCGGAGCGTAAGATAACTCATTCTGCAATGGACGATGAAGATGAGAATGAAGCCTTGGATGATACCCAAATAGCCCAGAAGCGCTTTGACTACTACCATCGCTCTTGGACGTGTAAGGATTGTATTGAGAACCAACATCAGATTGACGCTCTTGTGGCGTGGAAACCGGTCAACATCGAGGCCTACATTCCTGGCACTACAGTTGAAAAGATGCCTGAAATCGCAAAGGAATATCTAATCAAGTGGCGGGCACAATCCTACTTTCGGACAACTTGGATGCCTGGTCTTTGGGTGTGGGGAATAGCTGCAAACTCTATGAAATCGGCGTTTTCGAAGAAACCAGAGAATCAGCTGCCCAAGATGTCAACGGCCGATGCCATCCCCGAGGATTTCTTTAGAATTGACATTGTCTTTGACGTTCGCTACTCAAGCGTTGTACGCAATAGTACCAAGGGCATCGACCTGGCTCGAGCAAAGGAGGTTGACACGGCCTTTGTCAAGTACAAAGGTCTTGGTTACGAGGATGCCATCTGGGAGAAGCCGCCTGCCTACTCTGATACTGAACGATGGAATGATTTCCTAGTCGCCTATGAAGACTATGTGGAGAAAATGCACCTCTCAATTCCTGTGCAAGGATCCTTGCGACGACATCTATCACAAGTTCGTACACAAGATTTCCAATCTACCCTGATCAAAAAGAAGCAACCTCCAAATATGACGGGAGGAGAGATGATGACCTACCAAGTTGAAGGGTTGAATTGGCTTCTCTATCAATGGTTTAAGAACCAAAACGCGATCCTGGCTGATGAAATGGGCTTGGGCAAAACCATTCAGCTCGTGGCACTCTTTGCGTCTCTGGTTCATGACCATAAGTGTTGGCCCTTCCTTGTTGTAGTCCCTAATTCTACCGTTCCCAATTGGCGGCGCGAGATTCGGAAATGGGCGCCGGGTCTTCGAGCGGTCACCTACTATGGTTCAGCAATGGCCAGAAAACTAACACACGACTATGAGCTTTTTCCAAAATCTAAAGAGAAAGACGACGATGGGCAGCATGAAAGCAAGAAGAAGTCGGACTACCAGGACATAAAGGCTCATGTGGTCATTACCTCGTACGAGTCTATCATTGAAGAGAAGACAAGGAGAAGTCTCATGAGAGTGCCTTGGCAAGGTCTCGTGGTGGACGAAGGCCAGCGGTTGAAAAGCGATAAAACTCAGATCTACGAGATGTTATCAAAGTTTCGATTTCCCTTCAAAGTATTGCTCACAGGGACTCCACTGCAGAACAACGCTCGAGAGTTATTCAACCTGCTGCAATTTCTCGATAGAAGCATGAATGCGGCCGAGTTAGAGGCCGAATATGCTGATCTGACACAAGACAATGTTCCCGAATTGCATAAAATGTTGCGCAACTTCTTCCTGCGACGGACGAAAGCGCAAGTTTTGACATTCCTACCGCCGATGGCTCAGATCATCATCCCTGTCAGCATGTCTACTGTCCAGAAGAAAGTGTACAAATCGATCCTTGCCAAGAACCCGCAGCTGATGAAATCCATCTTCACACGCGAGAGCAACCCGATGGGTAAGGATCGAGTGAATCTAAACAACATTCTGATGCAATTGAGGAAGACCCTATGCCATCCATTCGTTTACAGTCGGGAAATCGAGGAGAGAACGGAGGAAGCCGAGCTCTCCCACCTCAACCTGGTGGAGGCCTCGTCGAAATTAAAGTTGCTATCGCTTATGCTGCCTAAGCTACAAGAAAGAGGCCATCGTGTACTGATTTTTAGCCAATTTCTAGACAACCTCGATATTGTCGAGGATTTCCTAGATGGGTTAGGATTTCAACATCGGCGGATAGATGGTACCATCAATTCCATGGAGAAGCAGAAGCGTATTGATGAATTCAATGCACCCAACTCACCGTACTTTGCGTTCTTGCTCTCGACACGCGCAGGTGGCGTTGGGATTAACCTTGCCACGGCGGACACAGTCATCATCATGGATCCAGATTTTAATCCACATCAAGACATCCAGGCACTTTCTCGAGCGCATCGGATCGGTCAGCAGCAAAAGGTTCTGGTGTTCCAGCTAATGACAAGAGACAGCGCAGAGGAGAAAATCATGCAAATAGGACGGAAGAAGATGGCCCTGGATCACGTTCTCATTGAGAGAATGGATCGCGAGGACGATGCAGGTGAAGACCTCGAGTCGATCCTTCGTCACGGGGCGCAGGCTCTATTCGAAGATGACTCGACAGTGGAGGAAATCGTGTATGACTCGGCATCGGTGGATAGACTACTTGAACGATCGCACATTGAGAACACCAAGACGAGTGACGAAAAGTCAGCGGAATCACAGTTTAGTTTTGCGCGTGTATGGGCGAATGATAAGGGTTCAATGGAGGACGAGCTGGAAGTCAAGACTGGAAGCAGCACCCCCAATCCCGGCATCTGGGACAAAATTTTACAAGACCGGCAGCGAATCTTTGATGAGGAGCAAGCATTGAAGGCGCAGTCGTACGGTAGGGGGAAGCGCAGGCGAGAGGTTAGTATTCGGCTCGGTGTACCTGGAGGTGGTGGCTAACGGCGAGTAGAACGTCGACTATGGCACAGGAGGTGAACAGAGAATCAGCCCTGCACGCAAGCAGTCTCGTGCAAACCGAGTAGCGGACCCTGAGTACCAGAACGGAGGAGATGACGCAACAGAGGAGGAGGATGACCTGAGTGGTGAACACACAGATGTGATGGAACGAAAACGACCTAAGATCAGAGGTAGAGTGACCCAGAGACCCAGTCCCAGGAAGCATGGAAACTAATATGGCATAGCCCGGCCATTCAAGCGGATTCGAGTTCCCCTCGGACAAGCACCGATATTCAACGGAGACCTGGCATACAACTTTGGACATATCTCGGAAATGCCGCCTCAGCATCATTGTTCGGCATGCGGTGAGCAGCACGCGATGGGATGGTGTCGACTTAAAGTTGCGGGAGTGGAACATTGCGGACTTTGTGGATTGGCGCACCTTGGTCATGGTCGAACTTGTCCACACCTGAGTGATGAGAGACACCTAACCATGTTACTGCAGACATTGAAAGAGAGCACAGAAGGTCGAGAGTTTGTTGAGCATGCCGGTAGGTATGTAAGATCGATCCGGTCGGATCTCATACAACGCAGACGAGCGCAAGAGCGCAGGGAGCAGGAGGCACTCATGCAACGGTCCCTGGCGCCAGTTCTGGTCGATGGTTCTCAAAGGCTGGACAGCACTGTGATTGGAGCACCCACAGAAGCTTGGCTAACGAGATAGAAAGAGCAGTGTACAATATGGCATGGTTGGACCTGTG
>Ga0105239_10000316_pt1 | contig 71183 bp, 60 predicted proteins | sample KBSC44metaG_FD_92761 | JGI IMG/M metagenome (GOLD analysis project Ga0105239, IMG submission 92761) | Corn rhizosphere microbial communities from Kellogg Biological Station, Michigan, USA - KBS C4-4 metaG | ecosystem: Host-associated > Plants > Roots > Rhizosphere > Soil | place: Michigan, USA...
CGCAGGGCAATGCCGAGAGCTACACCTACGACGCGGTGGGCAATCGGCTGAAGGTCACCGACGCGAAGGGCGGCCAGACCAACTACACCTACGACGCACGCAACCGCGTCGTCAAGGTCATCGATCCGCTGTCGCTCGCGACGGTGTTCGAGTACGACGGTGTCGGCAACCGGATCAAGATCACCGATGCGCGCGGCGGCGTGCAGACGCTGACCTACGACGCGGGCGATCGCTACGTGCAGACGGTCGACGCCGAAGGCCGCGTCACGCGTTTCGGCTACGACCGGCTCGACAACGTGGTCACGCAGACGACCGCCTTCGGCTTGCCGGAGGCCGAGACGAGCACCTACGCTTACGATGCCGAAGGCAATCTGCGCAGCGTGACCGATGCCAAGGGCACGGTCACGACCAGCGATTTCGACGCCGTCTACAACGAGATCGCGACGAAGGACGGCAACGGGCATGTCACCCGCTACGGCTTCGACGCGTTCAACCGCACGATCAGCGTCACCGATCCGCTCGGCAGCGTTCGCCGCTATACCTACGACGCGGTCGACAACGTCCTCTCGGAGACGGACGAGCAGGGGCGCGTGCGCTCGTACGCGTACGACGCCGACAACCGCCGCATCACCGAGACCGATCCGCTGCTCATCCGGACGACCTACGACTACGATGATGCCGGCAACGTGATCACGATCACCAAGGCAGCCGGCAAGCCGGAGGCGCGCGCGACCGTGTACGCCTACGACAAGAACGACCGCCTCACGAGTGAAACCGATCCGGCCGGCAGCGTCACGCGCTACGAATACGACGCCAACGACAACATCACCCGGGTCATCGACCCGCTCGGGCATGCGACGAGCTACGCCTACGAGGCGATGATCGCCTGGTCACCCTGACCGATGCCACCGGCGCGGCCACGAGCTACCAGTACGACGACAACGGCAACCGGACGCGGGTCACCGACGCCAACAACCACGCCACCACGTTCTTCTACAACAAGGACAACGAGAACGTGATGACGGTGGACGCCCTGGGCTTCGCCGTCGGCCGCAGCTACGACGGGAACGGCAATCTGGCTTCCGAGCGCGTCTATGCGACGCCGCTCGCGCCGGCCGCGGTCGTCCTGAACGGCCCGGCTCCGGCGGTGCCGGCGAGCACTGCCGATCGCATCACCACCTTCAGCTACGACAAGCTCAACCAGCTGATCGGCGCAGTCGACGCGACCGGCAAGAGCCGCAGCTATACCTACGACGCCGCCGGCAACAAGACGAGCGAGACCAACGAGAACACGCGCACGACGCGCTTCGAATACGACGCGAACGACCGTCTGGTCAGGCAGATCGACCCGATCGGCCTGACGCGGAGCTTCGCCTACGACGCGGTCGGCAACAAGACGGCCGAGACCGACGAGAACGGCAACACGACGACGTTTGCCTATGACGCGAACGACCAGCTGCTCTCGACCACCACGCCGCTCGGCCATGCCACCGTCTACACCTACGACCTCGCGGGCAACGCCACCAGCGTGACCGATGCCAACGGGCACAAGACCACGCTCGTCTACGATCTCGCCGATCGTCTGATCAGCCAGACCGATCCTCTCGGCCACACGCGCAGCTTCGCCTACGACGCGGCGGGCAACCAGACGAGCGAGACCGACGAGAACGGCCACGCCACGCAATTCGAGTACGACGCGGCGAACCGCCTCGTCAAGACCACGAATGCGCTCGGCGGGGTGCGCACGATCAGCTACGACGCGGTCGGCAACACACGCACCGACACCGACGAGAACGGGCATGCGACCACCTATGGTTATGACGCGAACGATCAGCTGACGAGCATCACCGACCCGCTGGGCGGCGTCGCCCGGTTCGGCTTCGACGCGTTCGGCAACCAGACCTCCGCGACCGATCGCAACGGCCACACCTCGACCACCGTCTACGACGCGAACGATCGTGTCATCAGCGAGACCGACCCCTCGGGCAAGACCCGGTCCACCACCTACGACGGCGTGGGCAACAAGCTGACCGAGACGGACGAGAACGGCGCCACGACGGTCTATGTCTACGACGCCGACGACCGGCTGACGCGCCAGACGGATCCGCTCGGCAAGACGCATGTGTACGTCTACGACAAGCTCGACCACGTGGTGGCCGAGACCGACGAGAACAACCACACCACGACCTACACCTACGACGCCGAGTATCGGTTGACGAGCGAGACCAGCCCGCTCGGCTTCGTCACCAGCTACGAGTACGACGCGGTCGGCAACCAGACGAAGACGACCGATGCCGAAGGCCGCGTCGCCACCGCCGTGTACGACGCGCTCGATCGCCTGGCTTCGCAGACGGATCCGCTCGGCCACACGCGGTCGTTCAGCTATGACGCCGTCGGCAACAAGACCGTCGAAACCGACGAGAACGGCCACGCGACGACCTACGCCTACGACGCCAACGACCGCCTCACGCGCGAGACCGACGCGCTCGGGCGCCAGACCGCCTATGCCTACGACGCGGCCGGCAACAAGACCGGCACGACCGACGCGAACGGCCATACGACCACGTTCGCCTACGACGCCGACAACCGCCTGGTCGCGCAGACCGACGCGCGGGGCCAGGTGCGGACCTTCGCCTACGACGCCGCCGGCAACAAGCTGAGCGACACGGACGAAAACGGCCGGGTCACCCGATTCAGCTACGACGCCAATGATCGCCTGGCGAGCACGACCGATGCGCTCGGCCACACGCGCAGCTACAGCTACGACGGCGTCGGCAACAAGCTCAGCGAAACCGACGAGAACAACCACACCACCCGTTTCGAATACGACGCGGACGACCGGCTGACGAAGCAGACCAACGGGCTGCTGAACTCGCGCTCGTTCACCTATGACGGTGTCGGCAACAAGCTGACCGAGACTGACGAGAATGGCCACACGACGACCTACAGCTACGACGCGGACGATCGCCTCGGCGCGGAAGTCGACGCACTCGGCCGGACGAAGAGCTACACCTACGACAAGGTCGGCAACAAGACGAGCGAGACCGACGAGAACGGCAAGACGACGAGCTACGCCTACGACGCGGACAATCGGCTGACGAGCCAGACCGATCCGGCCGGCAAGGTCCGCTCCTATGCCTACGACAAGGTCGGCAACAAGACGAGCGAGACCGACGAGAACAACCGCACGACGACCTACGTCTACGACGCGGTCGACAACCTCGTCGCGCAGACCGACCCGCTGAGCCAGTCGAAGACCTACACCTACGACGGCGCGGGCAACCAGCTCAGTGCGACCGACGAACTCGGCCACACGACGCGCTTCGAGTACGACGAGCTGGACCGGGTCGTCAAGGAAACCGATGCGCTCGGCCACGAGCATCTCTACGGCTACGACAACGTCGGCAACCGCACTTCGGAAACCGACGAGAACGGCAACGTCACGACCTACCAGTACGACGCCAACGATCGCGTCACGAAGCAGACCGACGCGCTGGGCCAATCGAAGACCGTCAGCTACGACGCCGCCGGCAACAAGACCTCCGATACCGACGAGCGGGGCAACACGACAACCTATACCTACGACGCGGCCGACGAACTGGTGAAGCAGACCGATGCGCTCGGCAAGTCCAAGAGCTACGAGTACGACAAGGCCGGCAACAAGACGGCCGAGACCGACGAGAACGGCAACCGCACGAGCTTCAGCTACGACGACACGAACCGCCTGACCGGGCAGACCGACGTGCTCGGCAACGACAAGGCCTTCGGCTACGACGCCGCCGGCAACCGGCTCGTCGACGTGGACGAGAACGGGCACACGATCCAGTACGCCTACGACGAGAACAACAACCGCGTCGCGATGCTGACCGACGAGGGCTTCCTCACGACCTACGAGTACGACGCGGCCGGCAACCCGGTGGTGAAGAAGGAATACCGCGGCCACTACGCCGGCAGCCCGATCCCGGCGCCGCTGGCGAGCGACACGCCGCGCATCACGACCTACACCTACGACGCGAACAATCGCCTCGCGACCGAGACCAGCCCCTCGGGCCTGGTGACGAGCTACGAGTACGACGCGGCCGGCAACAAGAGCGCGATGGTCGTCGGCGTGGGCACCTCCGCCCCGCGTCGCACCGAATACAGCTACGACGCGAAGAACCGCCTGGTCGAGGTGAAGAACGCCGAGGGCGTGATCACGCACTACGTGCTCGACGCGAACGGCAACATCGTCGAGCGGCACGACGCCTTCGGCACGGCGGCGGAGCGCGTGACGAGCTACACCTACGACGCCGACAACCGCGTGGCGAGCGAGACCGACGCGGTCGGCTTCGCCCTCGCGCAGGCAAGCGGACTGACGCAGGCGCAGAAGGACGCGATCCTTGCCGCGCACCGCACGCTCTTCGCCTACGACGCGGCCGGCAACCTGGTCACGCGCACCGCCGGCACCGGTGGCGGACAGCGCATCGAGCGCTTCGAGTACGACGGCAACGGCCGCATGACGGCGCAGGTCAACGGCGCCGGCGATCGCACCGAATTCGGCTACGACGCCGCCGGCAACCGCACCAGCATCACGCTCGCCCCCGGCCAGCCCGAGCAACGCCGGCAGACCTTCGAATACGACGGCGAGAATCGCCTCGTCGCGGAGGTTGATGGCGCCGGCGTGCGCACCGAGTACCGCTACGACGCGGTCGGCAACAAGGTCGAGACGATCCAGGCCAAGGGCGTGGCCGGCGAGGAGCGCCACACGCTGTTCTTCTATGACACCGACGATCGGCTCACGTCGGTCGTCGATCCGGTCGGCTACGCGCGTGCCAACTCCGATGCCGCCGAGTTCCAGAGCTGGCGCACCGCGCACGGCTATGCGGCGGCGGCGGCCGCGCTGACCGGCGCGCAGGTCACGGCGATCTACGACACCCAGCGCACGCGCTACGACTACGACGATGCGGGCAACCGCAGCCGGATCACCGATGCGAACGGCGTCGTCACGCAGAACACCTTCGACATCGCGGGCCGGATCCTGACGAACATCGTGGGCGTCGGCGGCCCGCACGGCGGCGTGAAGACGAGCAACGAGTACGACGCTTTCGGCAACGTCGTCAAGACGACGCAGGCCTGGGCCGACGACGGCAGCGACGCGCGCATCACCACCTACCAGTACGACAGGCTCGATCGCCAGACGACGGTGATCGATGCCGAAGGTTATTCGACGAGGTTCAGCTACGACGCCTTCGGCAACCAGACCAAGGTCGAGCGCGGGCTGTTCGAACTCACCGCGGCCTCGGGCGATCCGCGCTACGACGCGGCGAAGGCCGCGCGGGTGCAGACGCTGACCAGCAGCTTCACCTACGACCAGATGGACCGCCTGCTGACGACGGTCGACGGCGCGGGCGACGAAGTGGACAGCACTTACGACGCGCTCGGCAACCGCCTCACGCAGACCACCGGGATCGCCGCGCCGCTCTCCGGCGCGGTCGCTCACAGCTCGACGGTCACCTACCAGTACGACGCGGCGGGCCGCGTGATCCAGAAGAACCTCGCCGCGGGCGGCGTGGTGCAGATCGCCTACGACAAGGCGGGCAACCAGACGCAGACGCGGGTGCTGCAGAGCGGCTCGATCGCCACCGGCACCTGGAGCGTGCAGGGCTTCGAATACGACGGCAACGGCCGGGTCACCGCGGAGATCGATCCGAACGGCGTGCGCACCGAGCGGCATTACGACAAGCTCGGCAACGAGGTCGAAGTCGACGCGGCGGCAGGCACCGCGGACCAGCGCACGCGCGCTTTCCGCTACGACCTCGACAGCAACCTGATCGCGGAGATCGACGGCGAAGGCTTCGTCCACGGATGGGCCAAGACCTACGAGGTCGACGCCGTCGGCAATCGCATCGCGCAGACTGACGCCGAAGGGCGCACGACGCACTTCTACTACGACGTCTTCAACCACCTCGTCGCGCAGGTCGACCCGCTCGGGTACTACACCTCGTTCACGCGCGATGCCGCGGGCAACGTGCTGACGACCTCGATCTACATGCAGGCGCTGGCGTCGATCCCGACCGGCACCGCGCTGCCGGCGGCGCCATCCGGCGGAGAGGTGCGCACGATCACCAATACCTTCGACCGGCTCGGCCGCATCCTGCGGCAGGAGCAGCCCGACTCGAGCGCTTCGGCGTTCACGTACAACTCGAACGGCGGGCTCATGCAGCGTGTCGACTTCGGCTCGACCGACGCGATCACCCTGGACGACGGGCTGTACTACCGTGCGCTGCGCAAGCGCCTGGGTGTCGACAAGGCGGCCGCCGCGCTCACCCAGGCCGACAAGGACAGCCTGGTCGCGGCCTACCGCGCCTCGCTCGAGACGCGGGTGCTGCAGTTCAGCTACGACGCCGCCGGGCGCCTGGTCGAGTTCCGCAGCGGCAAGGGCGATGCGGGCGGCAACCCGGTCGCAGGCGACGGCGTCATCGAACGCTACGGCTACGACGCCGCGAACAACAAGATCTTCGACTCCTCGCAGGGCGCCGCCACCGGCACGATGGCCAACGGCCAGGCGGACATCGTGCACCGCGCGAACTACGCCTACGACAGCGACAACCGGCTGATCACGCAGACCGACGATCCGAGCGACGCCGCCACGCCGCGTGTCGAGCTGAACCTGATCCAGTCGTTCAGCTACGACCTGGCGGGCAACGTCCTCACCAAGACCGTCGGCGGGCACACCTCGACGACCACCTACGATCTCGCGAACCGCGTGCTGAGCGTCACCAACGCCGCGGGCGAACGGGTCGGCTACAGCTACGACCGCGTCGGCAACGTCACCGGCGTCGTCGATGCGCGCGGCAACACCACCAACTTCGACTACGACCTCGACAACCGCGTGGTCGCGCAGCGCAGCCCCTCCGTCGCGATCTACGTGATGCCCGGCTCGGTGTCGCTGCCGCCATCGTCGGCGATCACCGGCACCGGCGACCAGACGACGCGGCCGACGACGACGACGACCTACGACCGTGTCGGCAACATCGTTGAGCTGACCGATGCGAACGGTTTCAAGACGACGCGCTGGTACGACGCCGACAACCGCATGAAAGCCGAGCTGAACGGCGACCTGGCGCTGCGCGAGTACGCCTACGATGCGACCGGTTCGCTGACGTCGGTGACGCAGCACCTCGATCGCCTGCCGGACGTGCCGGCCTCGCGCAACCTCGCGAGCCAGCCGACCGGCACGACCAGCGTGAACGTGGTCAACAACACGCTCGACGAGGCGGGCCACGTCATCCGCACCGAGTACCTGAACGTCGCCGGCATCGCCACGCTCAGCGGCACGGGCACCGACAGCCCGAGCGAGGCCTCCTACGGCACGCAGACGCTGGAGGAGCGCAACTACTACGACGCCTTCGGCAACCTCGTCGAATCGGTCGATCGCAACGGCCAGCACAACCTCGCGTACTACGACAGCCAGGGGCGCCAGGTCGCGACGGTCGACGATGCGGGCTACCTGGTGGAAAGCGACTACGACGGCCAGGGCAACCTGGTCGAGCAGCGCAAGTACGAGACCGCGGTCGGTCAGGCCGGCGATGTCTCGCTGAAGCCGACGGCGCCGGGCGGCGTCGTGCGCAAGGTCGACAGGGTCTACGACGCCGCGGGCCGGCTGATCGAGGAGACCTCGCCGGAGGTGAAGGCCGACGGCGGCGACGTGCGCGTGAAGACCGCCTACACCTACGACGCGGCCGGCAACATGACGAGCCGCAGCCTCGGCAATGGCGGCTCGACGGAGTACTACTACTACGACGCGGCGAACCGGCGCGTCGCGGTGGTGGACGGCGCGCGCACGCTTTCGACCTTCGCCTACGACGCCAACGGCAACCGCACCAGCCAGCGCCGCTACATCAACGCGGTGGCGTCGTCGGTCGGCCTCGGCAGCGCGTCGCTCGCGACCGTGCTCGGCTCGGTCGCCGCGGACGACAGCCGCGACGAGACGACCACGTTCACCTACGACGCGATGAATCGCGTGACCGGCCAGACCGATGCGATGGGCCTGGGCACGGCCGACGACATCACGCTGTCGAGCAAGTACGACGCGATCGGCAACGTCACCTGGCGCCGCGACGGCGACGGCTTCATTTCGCAGAATGCCTACGACGCCGCGCGCCACGTGCGCGAATCGATCGCGCCGAACCAGACGCACTCGTTCCTCGAGTACGACACCGGCGGCTTGAAGGTCAAGGCCTGGCTCGCCGGGGCCGCCGGCTCGCAGGCGCCGCAGGCGACGAACATCTCCGCGACGGTCGCCAACGGCGCCACTGCGCCGCTCACCGTCACCTGGGATCAGTCGGGGCAGGGCGTCACGTCCTGGGTGGCCTGGGACACGAGCTCGCATGCCGCCAACAGCGATGCGGTGCCGTCCTCGCAGCCCGGTGCCGCGGGATCGTATGCACACGCCAGCGGCGCCGCGGGCTCCGGCACCGGCCAGTCCGCGGGCATCCAGATCTCGACCGCAGGCAACGTCTATTTCCGCGTGGTCAGCCGCGACGCCGCGGGCAACCTCACCTGGACGGAGGAGAAGACCGCCTACGTGCCGCCGCGCATCGCGTCGATGGCGGTCAGCCAGTCCGGCTCGAACTACGTCGTGACGGTGCAGTTCACCGACGCGGTGACCAGCCCGTCGCTGCTGTTCCAGGGCAGCGGCGGACCGGCGATCTCCAACAGCTACAACAGCAGCACGCGGACCTTGACGGCGACGATCACCAATCCGTCGAACCCGGCCTCGCTGCAGTTCTACGTCAGCTGGAGTGCGAACGCGCAGACCTTCTCGACCAGCCCGCAGACCCTGCTCGCAGGCCCGGGGGCGCACATCGACGGCGGCAACGGCTTCGCCTCGTGGAAGCTGCCCTCTTCCGGCGGCGTGGCGGTCGGCGACAGCCAGCTCATCCTGAAAGCCGGTCAGGACCTGACGCAGGCGGTCACCAACGCGAGCATCGATCGCATCAACGGCACCGACCTGCAATTCAATACGGGGCTCGCGAAAGGCACGGCCGCGACGGTGTTCGACGTGTTCTACGGCACGCGCAGCACGGTCACGCACGGCGCAAGCATCTCGTTCACGCAGGACCAGCACGCTACCTATGCCTTCGACCACTATGACACGCACGACGACAGCGGCACGACCGTCTACGACCGCACCTGGTACAACGTCACCTGGGTCAGCGACAGCCTGAAGACCGCGGTCAGCGTGACCTTGAACGCGACTGAAACGGCCAAGGTCAGCGGCAACATGTTCGCGCGCGTGCGCACCCAGCAGTCGGGCGCCGGCGGCTTCGGTGCGCCGACCACGCTGGCGAAGAGCGGCGACACCTTCAGTGCCACGCTCGCGAGCGATCTGGCGAACGGCACGAGCTACGACGTCGAGATCTACTACCTCGATGCCAGCCAGCATGAGGTGATCGTCGAGTGGCAGCGCATCACGACGCCCGGCACGCCGGCCAACTCGAGCGGGGGCCAGGTCAGCACGCCCGGCAAGGACGCCGCGCCTGCGGCGGCGAACCGCAATATCGCCGCCGGCGGCGACTACAGCTTCAGCGGCAATCGATCGCTGACCGTGCTGGCGCGCGAACTCGGCATCTCGATCTCGCGCTCCAACAGCGGCGCCCTCGCGATCACGGCCGGGGCCTACAACGGGCCGATCGACGCGTCGCGCTCGACGCTCACGCTGAGCGTCGCGAAGACGGCCGACGCCGGGAACGACACCCGCAGCAAGGCTGCCGGAGACAGCTTCGCGACGCAGACCTACTACACGAAGATCGTCTACAACGCGGTCGGCGCGAAGATCGCGACGAACGAGGACAGCGGCCTGTGGCGCGTGCTCGGTGTCGATGGCGAAGGCAATGCGGTCGAGGAGAAGCTCTTCGGCAGCGAGCAGGCGGAGCAGGACTATAAGAACGGCAACACCGCGAGCGCGCCGGTGGTCACGTTCAAGACCTACGACCCGCGCAACCTGGAGACGGCCGCGTTCGGTGCCGCCGTGCTGAACTTCGACGGCGTGATCCGCCGCATGGTGACGCGCTCGACCTACGACTACGCCGGCAGGAAGCTGCGCCAGCAGGAGTCCGGCGCGTCGATCGACGCGACTTTCGCCTACGACGGCGCGGGCAACCTCGTCACGCAGACGGACCATCTGGGCCATGCCGAGCAGATCCGCTACGACGCGCTCGGCCGCAAGACCAGCGACACGGACGTGAACGGCCACATCCGCCACTTCGTCTACGACGCCGGCGGCAACGTGGTGCAGGACTACGTCGACGGCGTGAGCTCACGCACCTACAACAGCTACGACGCCTTCGGCCGGCGCATCTCGTTCAGCGTGCGCGGCACGAGCGACGCCGCGACGACCAACGTCACCACGCTGACCTACGACCAGCGCGACCGGCTGAGCTCGAGCACCGACCCGCTCGCGCACGTCACGCGCTACAGCTACGACAATCGCGACAACCAGATCTGGACCCAGGATGCCAACGGCCACTTCTTCGGCCAGCAGTACGACGGGATGGGGCAGCTGACCCACAAGTACAGCTTCCAGACCTTCATCTCGGGCACGACCACCACGCCGCCGACCACGCTGCAGCAGGCGAAGGACGCGGTCGCGAGCGCGGCCGACGCGCACCGCGCGTCGCTCGTCGACGAGGCGACCGACTACGACATCTTCGGCAACAAGAGCGGGGAGGCGGACGGCGAAGGCCGCGGGACCTTCTACACCTACGGCGCGTTCGGCCGGCTGCTGTCGATCTCCGCCGCCGGGGTCATCACGACCTTCACCTACGACCGCTTCGGCAACCAGACCAGCGAGACGAACACGCTCGGCAAGAACATCACGCGCAGCTACGACGCGGCGCGCGAGCTGACCGAGGTGAGCGATGCGGGCATCGACACGCGCACCGTGTACCAGTACGACGTGGCGGGCAACCGCAAGACGGAGTCGCTCTACCGCGCACCGAAGGCCAGCGGCCTGTGGAGCTTGCAGACCTACACCTACGACGCGAACCATCAACTGACGCAGTGGCAGCTGCAGACCGACTACGCCGCCGGCACGCCCGCCACCACGCTGAGCGAGAACTACGCCTACGACAGCAAGGGCAACCTCGCGGCATCGACCAGCTCGAGCGGGCTGAACCACAACTATGCGTTCGACAACGCCGATCGCGTGCTGAGCTCGCCGCTCGGGACGATCACCTACGACTCGCAAGGCCGGCGCGCGTCGTTGAACGACGGCACGAACACCACCACCTATGCCTACGACGCCGCGGGGCGCGTGACCAGCGGCGTCGCGCGCAAGAACTCGGACTCGAGCCTGGTCTCGACCGCGACCTGGACCTACGACAGCGTCGGCAACGTCACCCGGGTCGAGCAGAAGGATGCCACCGGCAAGCTGCTGCACTACAGCGCCAACAGCTACGACGTCGACAATCTGAACTACTTCACCGAGAGCGACAGCTTCAGCACCGACCATCCCGACGGCTACTCGCGCACGACCACGAACTTCGACAAGTCGGGCCGCACGCTGAGCACCGTGCTGAGCGACGGCGCAAACCCGTCCGACGTGAAGACCTACACCTACAGCTACGCGTACAACGACCAGGGCCTGCAGATCTCGGTGACCGGCACCGGCACCGGCGACGTGACCGGCAGCTCGACTTCCAGCTACGACGTGAACGGCAACCTGATCCGCATCGACCTCGGGCAGGGCGACTCGCAGAAGCGCGGACCGGAGTACCGGACCTTCATCCGCAACAACGACGGGCAGATCATCCAGTCGTTCCACGACGACGGCAAGACCGACAGCCCGACGGTCACCACCAACTACCTCTACGCGGTCGGCAATCCTGTCGGCGAGTACGAGCTGGCGAGCGGCACGATCAAGAGCGGAACCCTCAAGCTCGACGAAGGCGACTACTCGGTGCTGAAGACGATCAGCCCGGGCTTCGAAGACATGGCCTCGGCGTTTCCCGAGCAGTCGGTCAGCGACTACATGGTTCAGGCGGGCGACACGCTGCAGTCGATCGCGCTGCGGCTCTACGGCAACCCGGCGCTGTGGTTCGTCATCGCCGATGCGAACGGCCTCAGCGGCTCGGAGGCGCTGGCCGTCGGGCAGCGCCTGAGCATCCCGAACACGGTGCAGAACGGCCGCGTCGATGCGCAGAGCCACGCGCTCTACAAGGAATCGGACATCGTCGGGCCGAAGCTGCCCAATCTGAAGAGCCCGCCGCCCCCGCCGGCGGACAAGTGCAAGCTGATCGCCGCCATCATCCTGGTGATCCTCGTCGCGATCATCGCGGTGATCATCACCATCGTGACCGTCGGCGCCGCGGCGCCGGCCGCCGCGGCGGCACTCGGGTTCGCGGCGACGAGCGCGGCCGGGATCATCATCGGCGTCGCCGTCGGGGCCGTCATCGGCGCGGCCGTCGCGTTCACCGCGTCGGTCATCACGCAGGGCATCCTGGTCGGCTTCGGACTGCAGAAGTCCTTCGACTGGAAGCAGGTGGCGGCGGACACCGTGGCCGGCGCATTCTCGGGCGCCGCCGGCGGCCTCGGCGCCGCGATCGAGGCGGCGCAGAGCATCTCGGTGGCGGTGAAGGTGTTCAACGTCGTCGGGCAGGTCGCGTTGGAGACGGCCGGCGAGACGGCGCGTCAGGCGATCGCCAACGACGGCCGCATCGACAACCCGATCGGCATCGCGCTCGCCGGCGCGGGCGCGGCCTTCGGTGCGGTGGCGAGCCGCGGGCTGCGGGCCGAGACGCGGGCCACGCGCTTTGCCGACGACTTCAACGACGCGTTCACGAAGAAGGTGGTGGACGACGCCGGCGACGTGGTGCGGGTGCTCGACGACGATCTCTCCAAGGGCACGACGGTCTACGACGGCGCGCGCAAGTTCAAGGTGGTCGAATCCGGCACCGAGCTCGGCACCGACACGACGCGCAACCTGCGCATCCAGGCGTTCTCGCGCGTCTCGGCGCTGCGCAAGTCCGAGACGCTGGCCAAAGCCTCGAACACCAAGTTCATCCGCATCCGCGCGGATCTCGCGCCGCCCAACGCCAAGCTCGTCTCCAAGACCGAGGAGGCCATCCAGACCACCAGCACCAGCCTCTCGCCCAAGCAGCTGAAGAACTTCGGCAAGGTCACCACCCAGAACGTCGAGGTGGGTGTCTTCGAGGTGCCGCGGCTGTCCACGCTGAGCCGGGCCGATCGGCTGACCGCCGCAGGCAAGCGTTTCTCGACCACCTTCCAGCAGCGCCTGGCCGAAGAGTTGCGGCCGCTGCGCTCGCTCTCGGTCTCGATCCGCGATGCGATCAAGACCATCGGCAAGCTGCCCTCGAAGATCGCCGAGGCTGCCGGCAAGATCGGTACGGCTGCGCAGAAGGCCGCGTCGAGCATCGGCAAGGCCATCGGCGGCGGCTGGGTTGGGTTCAAGGGCGCCGTCAAGACCGCTGCCACGGCGATCTCGGAGGCGGCGTCGAGCGCGGCCCATACGGTCGCCGACGGCGTCAAGCGCATGAGCCAGTCGATCTACGAGTTCTTCGCCGACGGCAAGACCGTCTTCAAGGGCGAGATCACGAAGACGGTGCGCTACTTCGCCGACGAGGTCGATGCCACGGGCAAGACGGTGCGCGTCGAGCGCTTCGCGCAGACCTATCGCAAGAGCTTCCTCAAGTCGCTGCCGAAGAGGCCCTCGGACGACATCATGAAGTCCAAGCTGGTGCTCCAGGACGTCGCCGATGCCGCGGGCAACGTCAACCGAGTTCCGGTGTTCAAGAACGTCTACCGCCAGAGCTACCTCGGTCAGAAGTACACGCAGCGCGTCAGCCAGTTCTTCGAGGAGGCCTTCAGCAAGCTGCGCCCGCAGAAGGATGCGGCCTACAAGACGACCCGGTCCTTCAAGGATGTGGTCACCGATACCGGGCAGACCATGCGCGTGCCGGTCGACAACAAGGTCTATCGCGAGAGCTTCCTCGGCACCTCGCTGCGCGCGCGCTTCCGCAACTGGCGCGCCGAAGGCACCATCAAGGACTACCAGGCCGATGCGCCCGAGGGCTACAAGTTCGTGCGCGAGTTCCGCGAGGTCCCGCTCGAGAACGGCCAGATCCAGCGCATCGCGACGGTGCGGCTGAAGCCGGTCGGGCCGAGCAAGCTCGAGAAGATCAAGACGGCGTTCGCCGAGCTGCCGGCGAAGTTCCGCGGCCTCCTCAGTACGGCCAAGACCGGCATCGGCGGCGCCTACAACAGCGCGACGAAGAGCATCGGTACCGCCATCGGCAGCTTCAAGAGCGGCGTCAGCACGGCGATCAAGGACATCCGGACGAAAGGCGGTCAGCTGATCGAAAAAGCCTTCGAGGACATCGCGGAGGCCAAGGAGGCGGCAGCAACTGCCATCATCGAAGGCGCGAAGGCGGCGAAAGCCAAGACCGTCGAGCTGCTGCAGGCCGGCTACACGAAGGCATCCGAGGTGGCAGTGGAGCAACTCACCAAAGTGCGCGAGAAGATCCTCGTCAAGCTCGACGACCTGAGGGAGGCGCACGAAGACTTCTCGCTGTACGGCAAGATCGGCAAGGTGGCGACCCTCGCGACCGGCATCACGCTGCGGCAGACCGGCGTGATCCCGCCGCGGCAGCAGGGTTCGGGGCAGACCACCGACTTCCGCTTCCGCGCCACGAGCTTCGACATCAAGAGCGCGCTCATCAAGGCGCTGCTGTCGAACAAGACGCTGCGCTACATCGCCAAGGACAGCGGCAAGCAGCTCGCCAAGTACGTGTCGTCACGCAACGCGGATGCCGAGCGCCAGGCCAACCAGTCGGCCACCGGAGCGGGGCGGCCCGGGGCGAACAAGTTCGACACGGTCAAGCGCTTCCTGGGCGATGTGCTGAGCGGGGACTTCTTCGCGGGTGCACCCGATGCCTTCATTCGCGCCGCTGCGCCGCGGGTGACGCACGGCAACGCCGACCGTCGCGCCGGGCGCCCGCTGAGCCTGTTCGACCTCGACGCGCCGACGAGCTTCCGCGACATCCACGACCGGCAGTCGAGCTGGAAGCCCACGGGTTGGACCGCCGTGGCGGCACGGCTGACGACGCAGATCTACAGCCCGTTCGAGCTCGACCAGGCGGCCGATCTGCAGACCTCGCTCGCGCTCAACCGCATGGTCTCGGGTGAGACCGGAAGCTTCGCGTACGACAGCGTGGTCGACTTCTCGGCGCAGACGGTGGGCCACGTCGCGCCGCAGAAGCCGATCCCGTTCGTGTACCTGAACGCGATGCCGCCGGACGCGGCTGCAGCCTAGCGCTCCGCGGCGAGCGTGGTCCTCGCCTGCCGAACGATCGCGCGCATGTCCTCGTTCAGCGCCGCCTCGTCGCTGAGGGCGAGGCCTTGTTCGAGCGCGGCGATCCCTGCCTCGAAGTCGTCGACCGTCAGCAGCATCAGCCCGTGCTTGAAGAGGCGCAGCGGGTCGTCCGCGGCCAGCTCGTCGAGCGCGCGCCAGGCGAGTTCGGCCTCCTCGGTCTGGCCCATCAGCAGGTGGACGTAGCCGAGATGGAAGTGCGCCTGGTGCAGCTCCGGGCTCAGCCGTGTCGCGTGCATCAGGTCTTCCAGCGCGCGGTCGTGCAGGCCGAGCCCGGCGTGCACGCCGGCCAGCAGCAGCCAGGGCTTGCCGTCCTGCGGCGCAGCGTCGATCGCCCGCTTCAGGTAGGCGATCGCCTGTTCGTCGTCGTCGCCCTCGATGGCGCGCAGCGCGAAGTGCAGCAGCTCGTCGGCATCGAGACGCTGGGAATCGGGGATGCTCATCGTGGCAGCCTTCTGGTCGGGGAGTCGTCGGGAGGCGCGCGCCGGGCCTGCTGCGCGAGGAAGGTGCGGATCTCCGACATCAACGTGGGGCCGCCCGGCCGCAGGCTGTGGTCGAGCGCGCGTGCCAGCAGCTTCTCGCCCTCGGCGCGCCGGTCGTTGAGCGCCAGCAGCACGCTCTGCGCGTAGACCCAGCCGAAGCCCTGCACGTCGAGCCGCCGTGCCAGCTCGATCTCGCGCCGGGCTTCGTCGCGCCGGTCCTGCATCACCAGCATCACCGCGAGGCCGCCATGCGCTTCACCGAAGGTCCGATCGGCCTCGATGGCCGCGCGGAACCTGGCCTCCGCGCCGCGCACGTCGCCCGCCGCATACTGCTCCCAGGCCATCGCGACGACGATGCCGACGTTCCTGGGCATCAGCTCACAGGCCTTGGCGTAAGCCGCCAGCGCCGCTGCGTGCTGCTGCAGATAGGTGTGCACCAGCGCGAGACCGAGCCAGGCGCGCGGGTTGTCCGGCTCCGCGGCGCTGATGCGCGTGAACTCGTCGCGCGCGCGCTCGACCTCCTGCTGCTCCACCGACCACATGCCGACGACGATGCCGGCATCGGTGTTGTCGGGCGCTTCGGCGAGCACCTGCTCGGCCCGCTCGACCGCCTTGGCCATGTCGCCATGGTCCATCTCGAGCAGCGCGACGTAGCCGCGCGTCGCGACATCCGGTGCACGCTGCAGCCAGGCGTCGGCGACCGTCAGCGCCCTGGCCGTGTCGCCGGTGTGATGCAGCGCATGCGCGAGGTAGCGCAGGTTGTCGACCTCGTCCACGCCCATCTCGCGCGCGTGCTCGAAGGCTTCGATCGCCTCCGGCCAGCGCTTCTGAAAATAGCGCGCGAGTCCGAGGTTGTGCCAGAGCGCGGCGTCGCCGGTGGCGGCAGCCAGCGGTGCGAGTGCCGCTTCGGCCTCGGCGAATCGATGCTGCGTGATCATCACCGCGGCCGCGCGGCTGCTGGCCACGGCATGGTCCGGATCGATCGCGCGGCAGCGCTGATAACAATCGAGCGCCTGCTCCAGACGGCCCGCCCGGTGATGCATGTCCCCGAGCGTCACCAGCAGCAGCGTGTTCGTCGGATCGGCAGCGAGGTAGCGTTGGTAGCGGGAGATGTCGGCTTCGTCGCCTGTCGTCACAGCGGCTCACTCCTCATCGCGAGATCACGAGATCACGGTTCATGTTAAGTCCGATTGCCCATACGATAGTGGGCAGACCGCGGAGTTGCACCACATGGATCCTCTCGACAAGGCCAGCAAGAGCATGGAGATTCTCAGGCTTCGGCTGTCGGAGAATCTCGAGCGTCTGCGTGCGGACGGGCGCCTCGCCGCGCCGCAGGCGCCGGCCGGGTCGGCCAGGCCGGAGCCGGCCAGGCAAAAGGCTCGGCTCGCGGTGCAGAAGCGGCTCGACACGCTGGATCCGAACGACCCTGCCTTCGCCGAACGTGCGGCCGATGCCTTCGTCGAATCCGTGCTGCTCGCCGAGTTCGGCGACGAGTTCAGCAACGACGCGAACTTTCGCCAGCTGATCCTCGACGTCAGTCGCGAGATGCGGCTCGACCCGGCGATGTCCGAGCGGCTGGCCCGCCTGTTTGCCGAGCTGCGCGCAGGCTGACAAGCGCTCACCTCAGACGCCCAGGTCCAGCGGCGCGCCGCCCTGCTGGGCCTTCTTCAGCAGCTGCAGCGCGAGCCGGTGGATCTGCGAGATGCGGCCGCGGCTCAGGCCGAGCAGATCGGCGATCTCGCTGAAGCCGAGGTTCTGGTAGTAGTGATAGCGCAGCACGCGGCGCTCCTGCTGGGGCAAGCCCTCGACCAGCCGCTGCAGGGATTCGCGCAGCTGCGTCTCTCGCGCGGTGTCGTAGAACTCCTGCCGAAAAGGCGTGGCGCCGGGCTCGGCCGGCGCCAGCATGCCGGTGCCCTCGAGCATGCGCGACAAGGTCAGCCCCACGGCCACGTCGGCCAGCGCGTCGAAGCTGTCGCGCCGGCGCGCCGTCGTCGTGTCCGACTGGCCCAGCGATTCGAGCCGTTCCTGACGCAGCCGCTTGCGCAGCCCGAGCTGTTGATAGTGCTCGCTGAGCGCCTCCAGGTTGTTCAGGATCGATCCCCGGATGCGCGGGCTGGCGAAGGTCGAGAAGGTCGCACCCTGGGCCGGGTCGTAACGGTCGATCGCGTCGATAAGGCCGAGCGTGGCGAGCTGCAGATAGTCGCCGAATTCGAGCGACAGCCCGCCCCGGCGCGCGAACATCACCGCGGCCACGGTGCGCGCCAGCGGCAGGTGATGCTCGATCAGCTGGTTGCGCAACTCCAGCTCCGGCCGCCGTGCATAGCGCTGCCACAACGCAGCCTCGCCGGGCTCGGAGTCTGCGGGTTGGCTGTCGTTCGAAGCCATGCTCACGGGGCGGCTTGCATGCTCAGTGGAAGCTGCCGATGAGCGACCGCACGACCAGGTTCCAGCCGTCGATCAGCACGAACATCAGCACCTTCACCGGCAGCGAGATCGTCACCGGCGGCACCATGAACATGCCCATCGACATCAGCACGCTCGACACCAGCAGGTCGATCAGCAGGAAGGGCAGGAACACGATGAACCCGATCTGGAACGCGCTCTTCAGCTCGCTCAGCATGAAGGCCGGCACCAGGTGCAGCGTGCTGACCTCCGCCTCGCTGCGCGGCGGCGTGCCGTGCGAGACCTCGACCATCAAGGCCAGGTCCTGCTCGCGGGTCTGACGGATCATGAAGCCGCGCAGCGGCGCGAGCGCCGCGTCGATGGCCTTCTCCGGCTCGAGCGTGCCCGCCATGTACGGCTGGAAGGCGCGCTGGTTGATCTCGTCGAACACCGGCATCATCGTGAAGAGCGTCAGGAACAGCGCCAGCGTCACCAGCACCGTGTTGGGCGGCGTTTCCTGCATGCCGAGCGCGTGACGCAGCATCGACAGCACGATGATCACGCGGGTGAACGAGGTCACCGCGATGAGCATGGCCGGCGCGATGCTGAGCAAGGTCAGGCCGAGGATCACGCGCACCGCCGTCGCCACCTGCTCGCGCCCGCCGGTCGGGCCCAGCGTGAGCGAGACGCCGGGCAGCTGCAACTCGGCGGCGTGGGCCGCGCCCATCGTCACGAGCAGGCCGAAGAAAAATGAGAGCAGCGCAATCGGCGCGCGCCCCAGCGCGCACTTCCGGGACAGGACACTAGTGCGGCGCGTCATGGGCCTGCCTGGCGAGTTCGTCGAGCGGCAGGCCGGGCACGCCGCCGCTCAGCAGCACCAGCGTTCCGGCCTGTTCGCCGAGCAGCACGCTGCGCCCATCGCATTCGATCAGCAGCAAGGTGCTGCGCGGGCTGACGCGCAGCCGCTCGACGAGCCGCAGCCGGCGGCCCGCCTGTAGCGGCAGACTTCGCTGCACGCGACGCCGCATCACGTACAAGGCGCCGAGCCCCGCAGCGATGGCCAGCACGAAGGCAGCGGCGATGCGCCCCGCTTCCGGCTCGACCGGGGCGTCGCGGCGAAACGGGATGGCCGCGGCGGGCGCGTCGGCACCCGAGGCCGCGCTCGCCGTCGGCGTGACGGCCGCCGCTGGTGCCGCGCCGGCCGCCAGCAGCACGACGCTCAGCAGCGCCGCCAGCGCGGCCGGCGCGCGCCCGCCCGCGCTCGTCCGCCCATGGACCTGCATCAGCTCGAGCCGCCCTTGCCCAACTCGGTGACCCGGACTCCGAAGTGATCGCCGACGACGACGAGCTCGCCGCGTGCGACGAGCTTGTCGTCAAGGAAGATCTCGACCGGATCGTCGGTCGCCTTGTCGAGCGCGATCACGCTGCCTTCCTTCAGTGCGAAGAGCTCGGCCACGCTGAGTTCGGCCCGCCCGACCGAGGCGCCAAGGCGCAGCTTGACGCCCTGGATCAGGTCGAGCTTGTTGGAGAACAGCGCGGGCCCGGCATCCTGGGCCGGTGCCATCTCCTGAAGCTTGATCGGGCGAGCGCTCGGCGCCGGGTTATTCGACAACATCGGCATGGGGTCCTTCTTGCATCTTGGAAAGGGGGGAGTCGGCAATGGCGGTCAGACGCAGCGCGCGGCGCCCGTCCTGTCCACCGAGGTAGGCGCGGCGCGTCGTCGCCTGGCCGCCGACGGTCAGCCGCAGCGGCTCGTCGATGCGCAGGTCGAGGCGGATCACGTCGCCGGGTTGCAGCGACTGGAAGGTCGCGACGTCGAGCTCGGCCACGCCCGACCAGGCGCGCAATTCGACGCGGCCCTGGCCGATCGCATGGCGCGGATCGACCGGGCGCGGGGCGGCAGGCGCGGGCGCCTTGGCAGGCGCCGTCGAGAGCACGCGGCGCACCGCCTCGGCGTCGAGCAGCAGCCGGGTCTCGAGTCCGCCGGCCCAGGTCAAACTGGTGAACACGGCGCCGGAGCCGCGCCGCGCCTCCTGCTCGGGCGGCGCGACACGCGCGAACAGGCTCGCCGGGCCCGCGACGCCGTCTCCGGGCAAGCATCGTGCCGCCAGCGCTTGCAGGGCTTGCCAGGCCGCTGCCAGCGCCAGGGCCGAGGGCTGCGTCGCGGCCGGCCCGAAGAGCCGCTGGCGCAGTACCGGCAGGTCCCCCGGCGGCTCGGCGAGGTAGACCGCCGCGGCGGCCCGGCTCGCGCATCGCCAGGCCGGGCCGATGCGATCGATGCCGGCCTCGGCCGCGGGGACGCAGCGCACATCGGCGACGTCGTCCTGGCGCAGCCATTCCGCACCCCAGGCGCGGCCGGCCGTCTGCAGATGCGACTGGAGATACGACAGCTCCGCGGCGCCGAGCAGCTTGTAGGGGCGGGCGCTCTGCATCAGCGGCGGGCCTTCATGTCGTAGAGCTGCTGGATCATTTCATTGGCCGTCGTGATGACCTGAGACGAGGCCTGATAGCCACGCTGCGTGACGATCAGGTCGCTGAACTCCTGGGCCAGGTCGACGTTGGCCAGCTCCACCTGGTCCGCGCTGACGCTACCGAAGGCAGCTTCGCCGGCATGACCGAAGGTCGGCGCTTCGTCGACGCCGGCCGCGAACAGGCTGCCCTCGAGCGGCCGCAGGCCTTGCAGGAAGTTGAACGACGCGAGCGCGAGCCGGTCGAGCTTGACGGTCTGGCCGTTCGAGTAGGTCGCCACCAGCTGCCCGCTCGCATCGAAGCTGGCCTTGGTCAGCGAGCCGACCGCAAAGCCGTCCTGCGCGCTCAGGTGCAGGTCGCTGGCGCTGGCCGAGAGCGAACGCGCACCCGAGATCGAGCCGGGGTCGCCGAAGTTCAGCGTCACGCTGCTGGCGCCGGCGCTCTTGGCCAGCAGCGGAACCTGCAGCTGGTTGAAGCCGGCGCTCGGGGTGCCCGAGGCGTCGAAACGAATCTCCCCGCTCGCGACTGCCGCATTGTTCTCGTTCACCGTGACCAGCCAGCTGCCGTTGGTGACGCTGGCGTTGTTGGTGAAGACCACGGACCAGGTGTGCAGCACGCCGGTGCTGTCGAAGACCTGCACGCCGCTCACGGTGAACGGGGCGCTGGCCGCGATGGTGTTGTTCAGCGTGCCGGCGAAGTCGGCGCGTGTCGTGCCCTTGCCTGGATTGGTCTGCGCGCCCTTGATGTTGATGTCGTGCAGCGAGCCGTTGTCGAGTGCGGCGACCCGGGCGTTCGCCGCGGTCGAGACCAGGTAGCCGTCGGCGTCGAAGCTGAACTGCCCGGCGCGCGTGAAGAGCACCTGGCCGTCGCGGCGCAGCACGAAGAAGCCGTTGCCGTTGAGGGCCACGTCCTGGTCGTTGCTGGTCTGGCGCAGATCGCCCTGCTTGAAGATGCGGCGCGTGCCGGCTGTGCCCACGCCGCTGCCGAGTTCCAGCGTATCGCCGCCGGCGCCGGGGCCGGCGTCGCCGAACTGGCTGCGGTAGAACAGGTCGGTGAACAGCAGCTGCTGGCCCTTGTAGCCGACGGTGTTGATGTTCGCGACGTTGTCGCCGATCACCGACAGGTCCTTCGAGTAGCTGGTCAGCCCGGTGAGGCCGATGTAGATCGAGTCGAGCATGATGTCTGTTCCCGGTGAGCGGCTCAGTGGCGGACGAGCACGACCTGTTCGAGGCCGATCTGCGTGAGCGTCTGGCCATCGGAAGTCTGCACCGTCAGGAACGGCCGGCCTTGCACGAAGTTCAGTGTCGTCACGCTGCCGACGGCCGAGCCGGTCGCGGTGGTCACCTCGACCGTCTGGCCGATCAAGCCGATCGCCTGCGTCGCCGATTGCACCGTCAGCAGCGAGCTGATGTTGTCGTTCGTCTGGCGCGATTGTTCCAGCGCGGTGAACTGCGCGATCTGCGCGATGAAGGCCTGGTTGTCGATCGGCTTGAGCGGATCCTGGAACGACAGTTGCGCCACCAGGATGCGGAAGAAATCCTGCTGCGTGATGGCCGCGGAGCCGAGATCGCTGCTCGGGGTGGCGGCCGTGGCGCCGACGGAATCGATGGCCATCAGAGTCTCCTTGGTCGGTCAGGATGTCGGGTCGCCGGCCACGCGGCCGTTGACGCGCAGTTCGGTCAGCTGCAGCCCGTCGTTCGCGAGGCGGCGGGCGAGCCGGTGATGCAGTTCGTCGGCCTCGTCGGCGCTGAGGCTCGTATCGCGCAGCGCGGCGCTCACCTCGCGGCCCTGCACGTGGACGTGGGCATTGACCAGCGGCCAGGGCAGGGCGGCGGGCGGTGGTGTCGGTATCGGCATCGCGGCCGGTGCAGCGGGCGGGCCGGCCAGCACCTCGGCGGCCGGGCCTGACGCCCCTGCTGCGGTCGGCAGGGCCGACGGGGCGGCCGCCAGGCGCATCCCTTCGGGCGCCGCGTCGGCCGCGGCGACCGGGCCGGGGGCCGCGGCCCGGGCCGTCTCGGCCGGAGCCGAGGCCGCGCCATCCGCGGCCGCCTCGCCGAGTTCTCGGCCGCGGCCGTCAGCGGCCTCGTGGTCGCTGCCGCACGAGGCGGCTGCGCGCGGGTGCGTCGCCGGCGTGGCCGGGCCGTTCTCCTGGCTCGCCGCGGCGGCCGCGGATCGGGTTGCCCGCTGCTGCGTGAGTTGCCACTCGGCCCGCTCCAGCGCCTGTCGCCACTGGGTGGCGCGGGCGCTGCCGCTCTGCACGCCGGCCTGCGTGACGTTGATCGGCAAAGGCAGAGGGGCGACTTTCATCGAGGGCACTTCAACGCTGTCGGGTGAGCCAGAGCTCGTCGGCCTGCCGCTGCTCGCGCCGGGCCTGTTCGGTGGCATGGTCGGCGAACTGGCGATCGCGGTGCTTCTCCAGCGTCTTGACGGCGAGGCGCTTGGTTTCGAGGCGCGCCCGCGCCTGCTCGTGGACGAGTTCGGCCTGTGCGGTTTCCTGTTCGCGCAGTGCGAGCGCAGCGTACTCATGACGTAGATGCAGCTGGAGCAGGCGCCGCACATCGAGCGCGATCGGTTGGTCCTCGCGGTGCAGATCGCGCATCTGCGCCTCGGCCGCCGCGACGCGCTCGCGCCCAGCCTGGCGCATGGCCTCGGCCTGCTCCAGCGCCCGCCGGGCGCGCAGCACCTCGACGCCGAGCGCATCGCACTCCCAGTCGTCGCGCCGCAGCAGCGGTGCGAGCCGGTAGCGGAAGATCGGGCTGCGTTCGTCCATCGTGGTGTCTTCCTCGTGTTTCAGCGTTCGGCCGCGATGGCCTGCAGCGTGCGCAGGGTGTCGGCGCGGGTGCAGGCCTCGGCGATGCCCTGGCGCAGCAGCCCGTCGATGCGCGGCATCAGGCGCACCGCGCGGTCCAGCGCCGGGTTGAGGCCGCTGCGGTAGGCGCCGATGTCGATCATGTCGCGGCTCTTGTGATATTGCGCGAGCATCGCCAGCACCTGTTGCACCGCTTCGCGCTGGTCGCTGCCGAGCAGGCTCGAGGCCAGCCGGCTGGTGCTGGCGAGCACGTCGATCGCCGGGAAGTGGCCCTGGTGCGCCAGATCGCGCGACAGCACGATGTGGCCGTCGAGGATCGCGCGCACGCTGTCGGCGATCGGGTCGTTGAGGTCGTCGCCTTCGACCAGCACCGAGTAGATCGCCGTGATCGAGCCGAGCTCCGCGGAGGTGCCGCAACGCTCGAGCAGGCGCGGCAGCGCGGCGAAGACCGAGGGCGTGTAGCCGCGCGCCGTGGGCGGCTCGCCGATCGCCAGGCCGATCTCGCGCTGCGCCATCGCGTAGCGGGTGATCGAATCCATGATCAGCAGCACGTCCTTCTGCCGGTCGCGGAAGTATTCGGCGACGGCGGTGGCGGCATAGGCGGCGCGCGAGCGCACCAGCGCCGGCTGGTCGGAGGTGGCGACGACGACGACGCTGCGCTGCAATCCGCTCGCGCCGAGGTTCTGCTCGATGAACTCCCGCACCTCGCGGCCGCGTTCGCCGATCAGTGCGATGACGTTGATGTCGGCCTTCATGTTGCGCGCGATCATGCCGAGCAGGGTGCTCTTGCCGACGCCGCTGCCCGAGAAGATGCCGACGCGCTGGCCGCGGCCGAGCGTCAGCAGCCCGTCGATCGGCTTGATGCCGGTCTCGAGCACGGTGCGGATGCGGCTGCGCGCCAGCGGGTTCAACGGCGGATGGGTCAGCCGGTAAGGGTGGCCCTGCGCCGGCAGCGGCCGCCCGTCCAGCGGGCGCCCGAAGGCATCGATGACCCGGCCGAGCAGGCCGTCGCCGATGGTCATCTCGACCGGCCGGCCGGTGGCGATCACCTCGCAGCCGAGCCCGATGCCGCTGAGCTCGCCATACGGCATCAGCAGCAGCTTGCCCTGGCGCAGGCCGACCACCTCCGCGCTCACCGGCAGCGCATGCGAGCGCGAATGGATTTCGCAGACCTCGCCGAGGAAGGCATCCGGGCCGGAGGATTCGACGACCAGGCCGAAGAACTGCGAGACGCGGCCGTTGCGGCGGATCAGGTCGGTGGAGCGCAAGGCGCCGAGGTAGCGCTTCTGGATGTCGGCGGCCTGCTGCGATCGGCTCATGTCTGCCCCCCGATCGTCGAGTACGCCGATCGACCTTGCAGGCCGCGCTGGGCCAGTGGCCCAGCCCCTCGCCAGGCACGAACAGTCCACTGGACTGTTCGTGTCCGGGCTCGGCCCCCCAAGGGGGCTGAGTGCCGCGGCTCCAAGTCCGCCTGCGCGGACTTGGACGGCACGAAGACCAGCCGCGTCTCGCGGCTGGTGCGGGCCGGCTTGGCGAGCTGAGGCCGGACACAGACAGTCCCTGCGGACTGTCCGTGCCTGCCGAAGGCCAATGGCCTCTGGCCATTGGCGGCCCGGCGCTCGGCCCGCCGGACAGGGGTTGACACAGGGTGCCTCATGGCGTGCCCCCAGCCGCCTGGCGTGCGGCGAGCAGCACGTCGCGCAGCCTGGCCAGCTGCGTCTCGAGGCGGGCATCGAGCCCGCCGCCGGCGGTTTCGATCAGGCAACCGCCGAGTTCGATGCGGTCGTCGGCGACGATCTCCAGCGTGCGCAGCTTCGCCGTCTGCTGCAGGGAGGCGCGTGCGGCTTCGACGATCGCGACGTCGTGGCGCGCGAGGCGCAGCACCAGCCCTTCATGCTCGCGCGTGGCGGCCAGCGCCTCGGCCACCAGCGCCAGCACGCCGTCGCGGCCCGGCGCGATTTGGCCGATCAGCTTGACGACACACTCGAAGGCGAGTTCGACGATCACGTCCTCGGCATCCGCCAGGCCGGCCTCGATGCCGCCGTGCACGGCAGCGATGACCCGGTCGAGCTCCTCGATGCGTGCGCTCCATTCGGCGCGGCCGGCTTCCATGCCGGCCGCGTGGCCGGCCTGGCGCGCCTGCTCCAGCACGCGGCTGCGCTCGGCCTGGAGTTCCTCGCGCAGTTCGCGCTCGCGCTCCGCCCGGTCGTCGGCGCGAGGCACGGAGAGCACCGGCGCCGGCACCACGGCGGGGGCCGCCGCACCGTTCAGCGGGCCGCGTGCCGGCGGCCGGGAGATCGCGGCCGGCGACAGCACACGGGCTGCCGGCATGACGGCCGGCGCGCCGGCGCGCAACAGCACCGGGTCGCCGCCGAGCGGAGCATCGCGAATCACCTCAGCCATCGCCGCATCCTCTGCAAGGGGCCGGTCGCCGGCGGCGGCATCTGCCGGTCCGCGACGGCGGCGAAGGGCGGGGCAGTCGAGCCGGAGGCCTCGTCGTGCAGCGCCGCCTGCTCGAGCAGCGCCGAGACCAGGGCGGCTTGGGCGCTCGCGGTCGGGGCACGCCCGTTGCGCGCCAGCGCGCCGATCGCGGCGCCGCGGTGCGCGCTGCAGGCTGCCAGCAGGCGCGACTGCATCGCCGGTGCCGCGCCCTGCATCAGCGCGGCGATCGCCCAGTCCGGCTCGCCGGCCAGCGTGGCGGCGAGCGCATGCTCGTCGATGCCGGCCAGCACGTCCGATTCCGCAACGGGCGCCGGCGCCGGCGCCTGCGCCGGGAGCAGGTCGACGCTGGGCTCCGTCAGCGTGGCGATGTCGCTCGGGTCGAACCGCGCTTCGAGGCCGGCCAGTTCGTCGAGCAAGGGTTGCAGCCGCTCGCGTTGCTCTTGCGCGAGCCGGCTCAACAGCCACTGGCGATCGGCTGCCGCCAGCGCGTGCAGGGTCAGGGCGGCACGGCGGTAGGGGGCGGTCATTGGTGCACCCCTTCACCCGCCAGCCACTCGCGCATCTGGGCCAGCAGGCGCTCTCGCGCCGCCGGGCTCAGCGGCTTGACCGCCGGGCGCCGGCGGTTGGCCGCCGCCACGACGATCGCCACCAGCAGCAGGAGCAGCACCGCGCCCAGCGCCCATGCCCAGGGCGTGACCGGCCAGGGTCGGTGCGTGTCGCCCGCGGCAGCAGGCAGCGGCCTCGTGGGCGCGGCGCCGGACTCGTCCGGCGGAGACGCGGATGCATCGCCCGCCGGTCCGGGGGCGGTCGCGGGCGCGCTGAATTGATCCAGCGACGAGATCGCGATCTCGTCGCCCCGCGAGGGATTCAGGCCCACGCTCATCGAGATCACCTGGCGCAATTCGTCGAGCTGGGAGGCGGCAATGCCGCGCGGCAGCATCACGCCGACGCTCAGGTGGCGGATGCCGCCCGGCGACGACACCACCTGCTCGACGCGGCGCCCGTTCTGGTACTCGGCCTCGGCACTCGAGCTGCCGCCCTTGGCGCCGTCGTCGCCGGCGCCGCCCGGGGTGGTCGTGGTGCGCTTGCGCGTCAGCGCGCCGCTCGCCTCGGCCGCGCGCCCGGTGGCCGGGATCACGTCTTCGCGCGTGACCTTGACCTGATCGTGGTTCAGCGTCACGTCGATCGTCACGATCGCCCGGCCCGGGCCGAAGGTCTTGTCGAGCACGGCCACGACCTTGCGCGCGAAGTACTGTTCGATCTCGCCCTTGGCGGAGAAGCGGGCGTCGCTGCCGTCGTTGCCCTGCGGGTCGGCGAGGCGCGTCAGGGTGAGGCCGTGGTCGTCGACGATGGTCACGGACGAGGGCTCGATCTCGGGCACCGAGGCCGCGACCAGCCGCTGGATGCCGAGCACCTGTTCGGGCTGCACGTGCCGGCCCGGCTTCATCGCCAGCGTGATCGCCGCCTTCGGCCGCACGCCGGACTGGCGGAACAGGCCCGACTCCGGCATCACCAGGTGCACGCGCACGCTGCGCACCTCGTCGAGCGAGGCGATCGTGCGCGTCAACTCGCCCTGCAGCGCGCGCTGGTAGTTGATCTTCTGCGCGAACTCGGTCATGCCGAAGTCGTTGTTGTTGAAGATCTCGAAGCCGACGCCGCCGCGCAGCGTCGTGCCCTTTCCCATCAGCTTGATGCGGGTGGGCAGCACCTGCGATTCCTCGACCAGGATCGAACTCTCGTTGCCGCCGAGCCGATAGGGGATCTTCATCCGTTCCAGCTCGCCGACGAGCGCCGCGGTGTCCTGCGGATCGAGGTCGGTGAAGAGGCTGCGGTAGTCCGGGCGCAGCAGCACCGTCAGCGCATAGACGAGGCCGGCGGCGATCAGCAGCACGCCGAAGGAAAAGCCGAGGCGCGCGCGCAGGCTCGCGTCGTTCCACATGCGGCCGAGGTTCTCGAACATCGTGGCGTTGTTCCTGCGTCAGACCTGCATGCGCAGGATGTCCTGGTAGCCGTCGAGCAGGTGGTTGCGCACCTGCACCAGCAACTGGAACGAGAGGCGCGCGTCCTCGAGGCCGATCATCACCTGGTGCAGGTTGCTGGTCTCGCCGGCGGCCAGGCGCTGCACCTGGCGGTCGGCCTCGACCAGCTTGCTGTTGGCGGCGGCCATCTCGCGCGAGAACCAGGCGGCGAAGTCGTTGCCGGACGCCGCCGCGGCCGCACCGCCGTCGACGTCGATCGCCTGCAGCGCGGGCAGGAACCCGATCGGATCGACGCTGCTCACTGCGTGCCTCCGATGTCGAGCGCGCGCTGCGCCATCGTGCGGGCGGCGTTCATCGCCGCGAGATTGGCTTCGTAGGCGCGGGTCGCCGCGATGATGTTGACCATCTCGGTCACCGGGTTGATGCCGGGATAGGCGACGTAGCCCTTCGCATCGGCATCCGGATGCGAGGGCTCGTAGACCAGCCTCGGCGGTACGCCGGTGGCACGCACCTCGACCACCTCGACGCCGCGCGGCAGCGCCGCCGGCATGGTCCGGCCCCAGGCCGCCATCGCGCGCGCAAAGCCTGCCGACTGGCGCGGCGCCGAGATCACGGTGAGCGGCTGGTACAGCGCGCCGCCGGCCCGCGTCGAACTCGCATTGGCGAGGTTGAGGGCGGTCACGTCGAGCCGCGTCTTCTCGACGGCCATGCCCGAGGCGCTGATCGCCATCGCGGATTGATAGTCCATCAGCGTCTCCCTTCGTTGATGGCGGTCGAGAGGATCGCCGTGTGCCGGCTCAGCGCGCGCAGCAGGCTCTGGTAGTGCAGCGTGTTCTGCGAGAGGCGGGCCACCTCCATGTCGAGCGTCGCGGTCGACGACAGGTGTGCGCCCGGCACCGGCTCCAGATAGGGCTGCACCGCGTCGAGCGAGCCGGCCTGCAGCGGCAGGCCGGCGGCCAGGGACTGGCGCGCGAAGCCGAGCTGCTGCTCGAAGTTCACCTGCTGCGGCACGTAGCCCGCGGAGCCGGCGTTGGCGATGTTGTCGGCGATCGCCAGGTGCCGCATCGACGCGGCATCGAGCGCGAGCCGCAGCAGCGACAGGGTGGTGGATTCGGTCGTCATCGGGGCTGGACTCCGCTCATTGGATGATCAGGTCGGCGTGCAGCGCGCCCGCCGTCTTCATGCCCTGCAGGATCGAGATCATGTCGCGCGGGCTGGTCTTGATGCGCGTCAGGGCCCTCACCAGGTCGCCCACCGTGCTGTTGCCGGCGAGCGAGACCGACTGCATCTCGGGCTCGCTGACATCGATGCGCGTCTCCGGCACGATCACCGTGCGCGCCCCCGGCTGCGGCGCTGCGCCGAAGCCGGGATAGGGCTGCGAGACGCTGTAGTCGGTGACGACCGAGACCTTCAGGTCGCCATGCGAGATCGTCACCTGCGTGATGCGCACGTCGCCGCCCGAGACCACCAGGCCGTTGCGCTCGTTGATCACGATGCGCGCGCGCTGGTCGGGCTCGACCGCGAGGTTCTCCAGCCGCGTCAGGAAGGGCACCGAGCTGTCGCCGGCGGCGACCGGCACGATGATGTCGATCGAACCCGCATCGCGCGGCCGCGCGAGCGACTGGCCGAAGCTGCGGTTGATCGACTCGGCGATGCGGCTGGCGGTGGTGTAGTCGGGGGTGCTCAAGGCGAACACCGCGCGGCCGTCGGCCGACACGTCGCTGGCCGCGACCGGCAGCTCGACCGAAGCGCCCGAAGGCACCATCGCCACCGTCGGGTGATTCTTCTGCACCAGGTTGCCGAGGCTGTCGTAGCGATAGCCGCCGACCGAGACCGGCCCCTGCGCCAGCGCATGCACGCGCCCGTCCGGGCCCTTCAGCGGCATCAGCACCAGGGTGCCGCCGAGCAGGCTGCGCGCATCGCCCATCGAGGTCACGGTGACGTCGATGCGCGAGCCGGCGCGCGCGTAGGCCGGCAAGGTCGCCATCACCATCACGGCGGCGACGTTGCGGCTCTGCACCTGGTCGTTCGGCACGTTCATGCCGAACTGCGACATCAGGTTGGCGATGGACTGGCGCGTGGCCCGGCTGCGCGGCGAGTCGCCGGTGCCGGCCAGGCCGGTGACCAGGCCGTAGCCGACCAGCGCGTTGTCCTGGCCGCCCTCGATGCGGCCGAGGTCCTTGAGCCGGACCGAGCCGCGCTCCGCCTCGGCCGCAGCGCAGGCCGCCGACGCCAGCCAGGCGAGGGCACAGAGCAGGGATCGGAGCCGGGCGCTCACATCAGCCCCAGCCATGACAGAAAGCGCGCCACCACGCCCTGGCGCTGCTTCTCGGCGAGGATGCCGTCGCCGACGTAGGTGATGTTGGCATCGGCCAGCCGTGTCGACGCCACGGTGTTGCTCTCGCCGACGTCGATCGGGCGCACGCGGCCTTCGACCTGCAGCAGCTGCGTCTCGCCGTTGACGAGGATCTGCTGCGACCCGGCGACGCGCAGGTCCCCGTTGGGGGCGATGCTGGTCACCGTGACCGTGATCTGCGCCGCGAGCCGGCCCGAGCGCTGGATCTGGCCCTTGCCGGTGCTGTCGCCCCCGGCATTGAACTTGAGCGCGTGGTCGTGGCTGTCCGCGGTGATGCCGAGGTTCAGGCTGTTGTTCTTCTCGGTCGTGGTGTTGGCACTGGCGGTGGCGCTGGCGTTCTCGTAGACCAGCACCGTCAGCGCGTCGCCGACGCGGTAGGCGCGCCGGTCGTTGGTCAGCGCCTGGAAGCTGGTCTCGCTGTAGAGGCTCTGGGCCGGGGCCGGCATCGGCGCCGCGCCGGCCAGGCCGGCGGCGAGCGCCAGCGCCAGCGGCCAGGCGATCGGGGATCTGTTGCTGTTCATCGCATCACCTTTCGCTCGCCAGCACCGCGCCGTCGGCGACGACGCGCGCGGAGTAGGCATCGTGACTGCTCGGGTTCATCACACGCACCTGCTCGCCGATGCGGGCGTCGGCGAGCGCGATGCCGATGGTGTCGAGCTGCACCGTGCCCGCCTGCATGCGCACGTGCACCGATTCGTTGCGCGCCACCGCCGGCCGCGACTCGACCCAGGCCGCGGTCAGCGGCATGTCGACCGCCAGGGCGGTGCGCAGCCGCAGCCCGGCCAACGGCGCATCGGCCGGCAGCGGCATCGTCGGATAGGCCGTCACCTCGCGCAGTGCGCGCACGAAGCTCGCCTCGCCGGGGCTGTCGCCGCGCTGCAGGGGCACGCGCGCGAGCCGCACCGAGCGCCAGGCGCGGACGGCGAACCACACCGGCAGCGTTGCGACCGGCCGGCCGTCGACGCTCGCGTCGACATGCACCAGCACGCGCCGCGCCACGGCCGCGTCGGCAGGCAGCCGCGCTTCGAGGCGCAGGCTGCCCGGCGGCACGCTGACGGCCGGCGGCGGGCTCAGCGGGCGCGCCTCCAGCCCCTCGAGCGATCCGGCCCAGGCGGCGAACAGCGCCGCGGCAGCGCTGTCGGTCACACGCTCGGCATCGAGCAGCACGCCGGCCGGTCGCACCAGCGTTTGCGCGGCGCCGCTCCAGGTGGCTTGCGGCATCGCCAGGTGGCGCAGCAGCGGCTCGAGCGCGTCGCGCGTGACGATGGCCGTCTGGCCCTCGCGCGGCACCTGGCCGATCGTCAGCGCGGCCAGCCTGGCGCGGGTCGGCGCATCGGCATCGCGCAGCTCGGCGATCTCGCCCAGCGTGTAGCCCGGGCCGCGCACGTCGGCCTGATCCCGCAGCACCAGCTCGAGCGCAGCGGCAGGCGCCGCCAGCGCCAGCAGCGCGGCGCCGGTTGCGATCGCTCGGCAGGCAGTGTGCATGGCTCAGCGGCGCAGGCTGTTGGTGATGCCGAGCATTTCGTCCGCGGCCTGGATCGCCTTCGAGCTCGCCTCGTAGGCGCGCTGCGCGACGATCAGGTTGACGAACTCGTCCACCAGCTTGACGTTCGAGGATTCGAGGAAGCCCTGCGCCAGGCTGCCGAGCGACTGTTCGCCCGGCTTGCCGGGCAGCGGGTCGCCGGATTTCTCCGTCGGCGTGTAGAGGTTGTCGCCTTCGCTCTTCAGGCCGCTCGGGTTGCTGAAGTTGACCAGCTCGATGGTGCCGAACTCGGCCGGCTGCGCCTCGTTCGGCAGCGTGCCGCTGACCTTGCCGTTCGCGTCGATCAGCACGTTGGTGGCATCGCTCGGGATCTGGATCGGCGGCTCCAGCAGCAGGCCGTTGGCGGTCGTCAGGTTGCCGTCGTTGTCGAGCTGGAAGGCACCGTTGCGCGTGTAGGCGCGGCTGCCGTCGCTGCGCGTGACCTCGAAGAAGCCGTTGCCGCGGATCGCCAGGTCGTAGGGGAGCTCGGTCTTCTTCAGGTCGCCGGCAACGAAGATCGGCGAGGTGCCGCCGACCGCCACGCCGGTGCCGTAGCGGTTCGTGTCGCTGCCGAGCAGCCTGAGGCTCTGCGGGATCTGCCGGTACACCAGGTCCTCGAACGACACGCGCTGCCGCTTGAAGCCGGTGGTGCTGACGTTCGCCAGGTTGTTCGAGATGGTGTCGACATTGAGCTGCTGGGCGTTCATGCCGGTGGCCGCAATGTAGAGGGAATCGAGCATGGTCGTGTGTCTCCTCAGAACTCGCCGAGCGTGCGGATGGCGCGCCCGATGCTGTCGTCGTAGCTCTGGATCAGTTTCTGGTTGGCCTCGAAGTGGCGCATCGTCTCGATCATCCGCACCATCTCGTTGACGTTGCTGACGTTCGAGTTCTCCAGGTAGCCCTGGCGCAGCTTCGGATCGGCGACCGGCGTGCCGGCCTGCGCCGGTGCCCGCACCAGCCCGCCACCGATGACCTCCAGCGCCTGCGGCTGCGCGAAGCTGAGCACGCGCAGCTGGCCGACCAGCTTGTTGTCCTCGAACAGCCGGCCCTGGTCGTCGATGCGCAGCGCGCCGCCGCCGAGCGTGATCTCGCCGCTCGTGCCCATCACCGGCAGGCCCTGGTGCGAGACGAGGCGGCCGCGCGCGTCGATCTGGAAATCGCCCTGCCGGGTGTAGACCGGGCCCTCCGGTGCGAGCAGCTCGAACCAGCCGTCGCTTTGCAAGGCCACGTCGAGCGGCGCGCCGGTGTTGCGCAGCGTACCCTGCAACGGGTCGACCGTGAGCCGCGCCTGCGGCTGCGTCACGTTCAACGTGAAGCCCGCTGCGCTGCCGCCCAGCCATTGTGCGAAGGGGCGGCCGTAGACGATCTCGCGGCGGTAGGCGGTGGTGGTCGCGTTCGCGAGGTTGTTGCTCAGCGAGGTCAGCTTGACCATGTCGTAGCCCATGCTGGTCGCGGCGATCGTGAGGGCGTCAGCCATGGGCTTCTCCGGTGGCATCGAAGGGGGGCCGCGCCGCCGCCGCGTCCACGCTCAGCACGTGGGCCAGGATGACGGCGACCGCGTGAAAGAGCTCGGGGCCGATCGCGCAGTCGATCGGCAAGCGATACAGCGCCTGCAGCAGCGTGGCGTCGTGCACCACCGGCGGCGTGCGGCGGCCAGGGCGGCGCTGCAGCAATTCCTCGGCCAGCGGGCCGGTGCCTTTCAGGATCACCTGGGGCAGGCCCGCATCGGGCGCGTAGCGCAGGCCGACCACGCGCGGGATCGGCGGCGCCGACGGGGCGGGCGAGGCGGCGGATCGGTCCATGACGGCTAGACCAGGCGGCTCACGCTGCCGGGCGTGATGATGTGCTCGACCACGCTGGCGCCGGGCTCGCCGACGGCCCCGGCGCTGCGCGTTTCGTAGGCCAGGCCGTCGAGCTGCCAGCCGAGGCCGCGCAAGTCCTGCTCGAGCCGGGCGCTGTGCAGCGAGAGCCGGGTGGTCGCTTCGCTCGACGGCGCGGCGAGCCGCACCTGCATGTGCGTGCCGGCCAGCCGGGCGCTGACGTCGATGCGGCCGAGCGAGGCGGTGTCGAGCGAGAGAACGATCTGGCGGTGGCGTGCCGGGCCGTCGGGCGCGCGCTCGTCATCGTCACGCCGTTCCTCGAAGAGCGCGACGTCCAGCTCCAGCAGCCTGCCGTCGACCACCAGCGGCAGCCGCCCGAGCCGGTGCGCGACGCTGCCTCCGGTCTGGCCGTTCAGGATCCATTCGGCAGCGGTCGATTGGCCCTCGCCGGGCGAGGCGCCGCCGGCCTGCCCGCCGGCCGCGGGCTCGCTGCCGGCTGCGGCCAGCGCGCCGTCGCGCGCGTTGCGCCAGGCCGCCTGCGGCTGATCGAGCAGCAGGGATCGAAGCACCGCCGGCAGCGCGGCCTGGGGCTCGGCGGCGGCTGTGGGCGCAGCCGCCTCGGCCGTCACGAGGCTCAAGGCCTGCCGCCGGTCGGGCGGCGCTGCCGCCTGCCCTTCGGCGGGCATGATGAGCCGGCTCTGCACCAGGCGCAAGGCTTCGGCCGAGATCGGCACGCCCTGCTTGGCCAGCACCAGCCCGGCCAGCGCGGTGGCCTGGGCCTCCGCGGGCGGCAGGCGCGAAGAAACCTGCTGCAGCAACTCGAGGGCCGCCGCATCCACGCGCACCGCGTAGCGTTCGAACAGGGCGCGCACGCCTTCGTCGCCGCGCCCGTTCGCCCGCACCCCGACATCGCTCGGCTCCGGCCGCGGCGGTGCCGCATCGCCGGCGGACGGCGCGAGCTTCTGCAGCTCGACGCGCTCGCCCAGACCGACAACGCGCCCACGCAGCACTTCCCCGGTGCGCAGCGGCACGCTGCTGTCGACCACGTGCTCCTCGCCGCCGAAGTCGACCGCGTAACGCCCGCCCTCGTAGCTGCGCAGCACGCGTCCCTTGATGATCTGCCCGAGCGTCAGCTTGGCGGCGAAGTCGCCGCCGTCGGGAATCGACAGCGCACCCTGGCCGCGCGCCAGCTGCGCACCGAGGCCGGCGAGGGCGTCGACCTTCACAGGCTCACCGACCCGAAGGCCTTCAGGCTGACCGTGTTCGGCACCTCGGCCATCGACAGCACCGACAGGTGCGGCAGCACCCGCTCGGTGACGCGGCGCAGGTGGCGGCGCAGCTCCGGTGCGGTCAGCAGCACCGGCATCACGTTGCCCTTCATCATGCGTTCGACCTGGCCGCCGATCTTGCCGATGACCTGCTCGGCGAAGCGCGGCTCGAGCACCAGCGTGCTCCTGTCATCGACAGCGCGCAGGCTGGTCGCCAGCTGGTTCTCGATCGCCGGATCCAGCGTCAGCACGTAGAGCTCGCCGGCCTTGTTCGCCAGGCCCTGGCAGATCACCATGCCCAGGCGCTGGCGCACGAGCTCGGTCAGCTGCTCCGCATCCTTGGTGGCGCGGCCGCTGTCGGCGAGGACCTCGAGAATGGCTTCGAGGTTGCGGATCGACACCTTCTCGCGCAGCAGGTTCTGCAGCACCTTCTGGATCTCGCCGATCGTCAGCACCGTCGGGATGACTTCGTCGAGCAGGCTGGACTGCGCCGGCCGCAGGCGCGCGATCAGCCGCTCGGTCTCGGCGCGGGTGAGCAGCAGCGCGGCGTTCTGCCGGATCACCTCCGACAGGTGCGTGATCGCGACGGTGGTCGGATCGACGAGCGTGTAGCCGTTCTCGCGCGCCGTGCGCAACTCGTCCGGAGCGATCCAGAAGGCCGGCAGGCCGTAGGCCGGCTCGCGTGTGGCCAGGCCCTGCAGCGTGCGCCGCTCGCCGCCGGGGTGGATCGCGAGCGTGCGCTCGGGCATCAGCGTGCCGCTCGCCACGGTCACGCCGAAGGCGCAGATCTGATAGCCGTTGGCCTCGATCTTGTGGTCGTCGCGGATGCGCAGCTTGGGCGCCACGAAGCCCATCTCGAGCGCGTACTGCTTGCGGAACGCGACGATGCGCTCGAGCAGCTGCACATCGGCGCCGTTGACCAGGCCGACCAGGTTCTGCCCCACCTTCAGCTCCAGCGCGTCGACACCGAGCGTGGCGTAGACGTCTTCATCGCCGCTCGGCGGCGGCTCCTCCGCCTGCTGCGCGTCGAGCGCGCGGCGCCGGCGGGTCGCGAAAAAGGCCAGCAGCGCGACCAGCACGGCGACGAGCAGCGCCGGCAGCAGCGGCATGCCCGGAAGCGCCAGCAGCGCGAGCAGCGCGAGCAGCACCAGCCCGAGCGTCTTGGGGTAGGCGGTGACCTGGTTCAGCACCTCGAGCGAGAGCCGCTCGTCGCTCGCCGAGCGCGTGATGATGATGCCCGCCCCGACCGAGATCACCAGCGCCGGGATCTGCGTGACGATGCCGTCGCCGATGGTCAGCAGCGTATAGGTCTGCAGCGCTTCGACCCACGGCATGCCGCGCTGCGCGACGCCGATCGCCAGGCCGCCGACGATGTTGATCAGCAGGATCACGATGCCGGCGATCGCATCGCCCTTGACGAACTTGCTCGCGCCGTCCATCGAGCCGTAGAAGTTGGCCACCTTCTCCAGGTCGCGCCGCCGGCGCTTGGCCTCGGCCTGGTCGATCAGGCCGAGGTTGAGGTCGGCATCGATGCTCATCTGCTGGCCGGGCATGCTGTCGAGCGTGAAACGGGCGGCGACCTCGGCCACCCGCTGCGCGCCGTTGGTGATCACCACGTACTGCACCACGACGAGGATCAGGAAGACGATCAGCCCGATCACGTAGTTGCCCTGCACCATGTAGGCGCCGACCGCGGCGATGACCCGGCCGGCATCGGCGTCGGCGAGGATCAGCCGGGTGGCGGCGATGTTCAGCGAGAGGCGGAACAGCGTCGCGATCAGCAGCAGCGACGGGAAGGTGGAAAACTCCACCGGCTTGGCCGCGTAGAAGGTGATCAGCAGGATCAGCAGCGCGAAGCTGAGGTTGCTCATCAGCAGCACGTCGAGCAGCTGCGGCGGGATCGGCGTGAACAGCACGATCAGGATGCCGATCATCGCCGCGACCAGCGCCAGGTCGCTGTTGTTGCCGAAGAACTTCTTCAGGCCGGTCATGACGCTGCTGCCGGCGCGGCGTGCTGCGGCCCGCGGCCGCCGCGGCGCTCGCGCATCGCGTAGACCCAGACGAGCAGCCGCGCGACCGGCCCGAACAAGCGCTCCGGCACGGCCTCGTCGATTCGGGCAGCGGCGAACAGCGCCCGCGCGAGCGTCGGGCTTTCGACCACCGGCACGCCGTGCCGCCGTGCCACTGCGCGCATGTGGGCGGCCATCTCGCCGCTGCCCTTGGCGATGACCTGCGGCGCGGCCATCTTCTCGCGCTGATAGAGCAGGGCCACCGCGAGGTGGGTCGGGTTGGTGATCAGCACGTCGGCCTCGGGCAAGCGCCGCACTGCGGCTGCGCGCTTCATCATCTCGCGGCGCAACTCGCGCATGCGGCTGCGCACACGCGGGTCGCCTTCGCGGTTCTTCGTCTCGTCGCGCACTTCGCGGCGGCTCATCTTCAGCTTGTCGTGCCAGCTCCAGCGGGTGTGGATGAGGTCTGCGAGGGCGACCAGCGCGGCGATCAGCACCAGCTTGAAGACGATGTCGACGGACTGCGCGAGCGCGACGTCGAGCAGGCGCAGCGGCGGCATCTGCAGCAGCGCGAGCATCGGCCTGAGCAGGCTCAGCGCGAGCAGCCAGATCGCCAGGCCGAAGAGCAGCAGCTTGACGATGTTCTTGCCGGTCTCGAACAGCAGCCGCATCGAGAACAGCCGCTTGAAGCCGGCGACCGGGTTGATGCGGTCGATGTCGGGCTTCAACGGATGGAAGCTGAAGATCGGCCCGTTCTGCAGCAGGCCGCCGAGGATCGCGACGCCCACCAGCGGCAACATCAGCGGCAGCAGCAGCGAGACCATGTCCTGCATGACGTGCCGCCCCCAGGCGAGCAGCGTCGCGCTGTCGAAACTCAGCTGGTGCGCCTGCACCAGCAGCGCTGCATCGAAGCGGAACTGCCGCTCCAGCAGCCCGCGCGCCCACAGCAGCATGACGACGAGCATCGTCAGCAGCGCCAGCAGCGAGCTCAGCTCCAGGCTCTTCGCGACCTGCCCGTGGCGGCGCGCCTCCTGCAGCTTGAACGGCGTCGCCTCCTCGGTACGGCTTTGTTCCTGTTCGGCCATGGAGGGGGACTCAGAAGACGGCGGCGCGCCAGTAGGCCGGCAGGGCGCCGAAGACGCGCTGCATCAGCGGCGCGAGTTCGCGCATCGCGAGCGCCATCACGAACAAGCCGACGGCGACCTTCAGAGGCATCGCGACGATGAAGATGTTCATCTGCGGCATCGTGCGGGCGACCACCGCGAGGGCCACGTCGAGCAGCAGCAGGGCGATCATCGCCGGTGCGACCAGCGCCAGCGCGTAGCCGAACATCGCGCCGAACTGCGCGATCACCGCATCCACGCCGATGTGCGACAGGCCCGCGCCGGGCGGCACCCGCTGCATCGAATCGGCGACCGCGCGGACGATCGCGTGATGGCCGTCGACGGCGAAGAACAGCACGGTGGCCAGCAGGTTGAACGCGGTGCCGAGCAGCGGTGACTGGTTGCGCGTCGTCGGGTCGAACAGCGTCGCGACGCCGAAGCCGATCTGGATATCGAGCAAGCGCCCGCCGAGCTGGAATGCACCGAATGCGGCGAGCAGCCCGAAGCCCAGTGCGCTGCCGATCAGCAGTTCTGCGGCCGCGGCGCTCAACAGCGCCCCGGCATCGAGCGGCAGCGGCGAACCTGCGCTGCCGGCCGCGCTCACCATCAGCAGCGCGAAGGCGAAGACCAGCATCACCCGCAGCCGCACCGGAAAATCCACCGTGCCGAACACCGGCGCCAGCACGAAGAGCGGCCCGAGCCGCAGCGACAACAGGAACACGGCGCTCAGCCAGCGCGGGTCGAGACCCAGGCTCAGCGATGCCGGCTCAGACATACGCCGGGATGCTGGCGATCAGGTGGGTGGCAAAGCCGAGCAGCCTCTTCAGCATCCACGGCCCGAAGGCGATCATCGTGACCGCGACTGCGATCAGCTTCGGCACGAAGGTCAGCGACATTTCCTGGATCTGCGTCACGACCTGCAGGATGCTGACGACCAGTCCGACCAGCATGCTGAAACCCAGAATCGGCGCCCCGATGACGAGTGCTGCGAGCAAGGTGTCGCCCATCAGTTGCAATGCCAGGTCGCCTGTCATTCCCCGCCCCCTCGTGTCAGCCCCAACCGGCGCGTCTCGCCGTGCTGCATCGAAGGTGGCGCGCTGACTACGGTGTGCGGACTGCCATTCGCACAACTCGATTTGTCGGCAATTCAATACCTGGTTACCCGAGCTTCATCGTACTTTTTTGCGCGCTCCCATCCCCGGTTTTCGATGCGGGGGCAATGCTATCGGAGGCGACTTTGAGCGTCAACGACTCTGGCTCGACGAGCCGAGCCTGGATCCGGATCGCGGGGAGCGATCGCAACGCGGGATCCGCGACGGCAACCGGGGCCCGAGCCGTCGGCCGACCGTCTCGCGAGGGGGTCGGTCGCTTCCAGGTCATGCGGGTTCGCATGGGCGAATAGCGAATGGACGGACATACCCCGTGGCCTCGAATCGCAGGCGGCCGAAGCGGGGCTGCGCCGATCAATGCGCACCACCGGTATCCACCGGCCCGGACACGCGTGCCGGCCGGGTCAGCCAGACCACCGCGATCAGCGCCGCGAACAGCAGCGCCGAGCCGAGGAAGATGTCGTCGGCCGCGCGCGTGAACGCCTGCTGGTCGATGATGCGGTTCAGCTGCGCCGCCACCTGCTGCGGGTCGAGCCCGAGCGTGCCGAGCGTGGCATAGCCTTGCGCGGCTTCCGGGCTGGCCTGGGTGATCGACTCGGCCAGGTGCGCGTGGTGCAAGGTCGCGCGGTTGTCCCACAAGGTGGTGGTGATCGAGGTGCCGAACGCGCCGGCGGTGATGCGCACGAAGTTGCTCAGGCCGGTCGCCGACGGGATCTTCGACGGGTCGAGCCCCGAGATGATGACCGACACCAGCGGCGTGAACAGGCAGGCCACCGCCGCGCCCTGGATGAAGGTCGGCACCATGATCGACCACTGGTCGACCTGCGGCGTGTATTGCGCGCGCAGCAGCAGCACGGCGGCGAAGATGGCGAAGGAGGTCGTCGAGATCCAGCGCGGGTCGACGTTCGGCAGGATGCGTCCGACGTAGGGCGACAGCAGCACCGCGAGCACGCCCACCGGTGCCAGAGCAAAGCCCGCGGCGGTGGCGGTATAGCCGAGGTACTGCTGCAGCCACAACGGCAGCAGCACGACGTTGCCGAAGTAGACAAGCCAGGCCAGCGACAGCGTCGCCACGCCGAAGGAGAAGTTGCGCCCCTTGAACAGCCGCAGGTCGACGATCGGATGCTCCTCGGTCAGCTCCCAGATGACGAAGACCACGAAGCCGATGGCCGCGACCAGCGCCGACGCGACGATCGCCGGCGAGTGGAACCAATCCAGCTCCTTGCCCTTGTCGAGCATCACCTGCAGCGCGCCGACCCAGAGCACGAGCAGGCCGAGGCCGACGCCGTCGATCGGCAGCTTGCGCGTCGGCGTTTCGCGATGGCGATAGATGGCCCAGGCGACGGCGGCGGCCAGCAGCCCGACGGGGATGTTGATGTAGAAGATCCACGGCCAGGAGACGTTGTCGGTGATCCAGCCGCCGAGCAGCGGGCCGGCCACGGGCGCCACCAGCGTCGTCATCGACCACATCGACAGCGCCAGCGCCGAGCGCTCCTTCGGATAGGTCGACAGCAGCAGCGCCTGCGACAGCGGGATCATCGGGCCGGCAACCAGGCCCTGCAGGATGCGAAAGACGATTAGCAGCTCCAGGCTCGGCGCGAAGCCGCACATCCACGATGTCAGCACGAACAGCAGCACGCTGGCGGTGAACAGGCGCACCGCGCCGACGCGCTGCGCCAGCCAGCCGGTGAGCGGCACCGAGATGGCATTGGCGACGCCGAAACTGGTGATGATCCAGGTGCCCTGGTTCGGGCTGGCCCCCAGGTTGCCGGCGATGGCCGGCAGCGAGACGTTGGCGATCGAAGTGTCCAGCACGTTCATGAACGTGGCCAGGGACAGGGCGATCGTGCCCAGGACGAGCGGGATCCCCGACAGGGGGCGCGCAGCGGTAGCTTCAGACATGGCACGGTTCCCTTCGCGTCAGAGCGCGCTTGCGGTACGCGAAGCCTTCGACATCGCGATCACGCCACCGGGGTTGCCGGCGCTGCGGGCCGGGTCGGCGCTCCTGGCCGAGTCAGGTGCCGCGCCATTGCCGGCGATGATGCGGCGCACCTCGTCGTCGGCCGTGCGCTGCAGGTCGTCGAAGACATCGGTGCTGGCGACCGGCTTGGCGCGCGGCGCATCGGCCAAGGTCCGGCCGCCGAGCTCGTGCACGTCGACGCTGACGTCCATCGACAGGCCGACGCGCAGCGGGTGCGCGGCCAATTCATCGGGCTGCAGCGCGATGCGCACCGCCACGCGCTGCACGATCTTGATCCAGTTGCCGGTGGCGTTCTGCGCCGGCAGCAGCGAGAAGGCCGAGCCGGTGCCCGCGCCCAGGCCTTCCACCGTGCCGTGGTAGGCGACCTTGCGGCCGTAGACATCCGCTTCCAGCACGACCGGCTGCCCGATGCGCAGCTTGCGCAACTGGCCTTCCTTGAAGTTGGCATCGACCCAGACGCCGTCGAGCGGCACCACCGCCATCAGCGGCGCGCCGGCATTGATCTTCTGGCCGACCTGCACGCCGCGCTTGGCGACGTAGCCATCGACCGGCGCCGGCAGTATCGTGCGATGCAGCGCGATGTAGGCCTCGCGCACGCGCGCCGCGGCGCGCTGCACGCTGGGATGTGTCTCTGCCGTCGTGTTGTCGGTCAACGCCTGGTTGGTGGCCAACTGCTCGCGCGCGGCCGCGAGCGCCGCCTGCGCTCCTGCAACGGCGCTGCGCGCCGCGGTCAGCTGAGCGCTCGCATGATTGAACTCCTCCTGGCCGACGGCACCGCTGCTGGTCAGCGCCGCGCGCCGCTGCAGGTCGTCCTCGGCCTTGGCGGCATCGCTCTGCGCCTTGGCGACGTCCGCCTGGCGCAGGTTGATCTGCGCGGCCAGCGTGCCGTTGCTGGCGTAGAGGGAGCGCACCTCGCGCACGGTCTGCGCCAGCTGGGCTTCGGCCTGGTCGAGCGCGACCTGGGCATCGATCGGGTCCAGCCGCACCAGCGGCTGGCCGGCCTTCACGAAGTCCGTATCGTCGGCACCGATCGCCACCACCGTGCCGCCGACCTGCGGCGTGATCTGCACCAGGTTGCCCTGGACATACGCGTTGTCGGTGGACTCGTAGTGGCTGCTCACCGCGGCGTAGTAAGCGCCATAGGCGCCGGCTGCGACGGCGACCGCGGCAGCGACTGCACCGAGCCACAGCCGGCGCCGGCGCTTTGCGGCAGGGACGGGGGAGGCCGCGGCAACGGCGTTGGGAACGACTGCGGGGGCGGCGGCGTTGCCGGTGGGCGAGCTCATGAGGGGTCTCCTGGATGTTGACGAGGGGGTGTCGGCTTGATCAAGGCTTCAGACTCTCAGGCCGGCCCGTAGCCGCCGCCGAGCGCATGCGCCAGCAGCGCCTGCGAGTCCAGCGCCTTGGCCTTCAGGTCGCTGTCGGCGCTGCGCTGCGCCAGCACGTTGGTCTCGGCGGTGAGCACGCTCAGGTACGAGCCGAGGCCGGCGCGGTAGCGCTGCAGGGCCAGCGCATAGGCATCGTTCGCGCTGGCCAGCGCCAGCGCCTGTTCGCGCTGCTGGTGTTCCACCGATTGCAACGAGCTCAGCGCATCGGCGGTCTCGTGCAGCGCATCGAGGATCGCGTCGTTGTAGGTCTCCACCGCGGCGTCCACGTCCGCTGCCTTGCCGCGGTAGTTGGCGCGCAGACGGCCGGCGTCGAAGATCGGCAGGCGCAGCGCCGGCCCGATGCCGTACTGGCGGCTGCCGGCCTCGACGAGCTGACCGAGACCGATGCTGGTGAAGCCGGCGAAGGCCACGAGGTTGATGCTGGGGTAGAACTCCGCACGCGCCGCCTGCAGATCCTTCGCCGCGGCCTCGATGCGCCAGCGTGCGGCGGTGATGTCGGCACGGCGTCCGAGCAGATCAGCGGGAACGGCAGCCGGCAGCGGCAGCAGACGGACCCGTGAAAGCCGCGGCGCCCAGTCGGCCAGCGCATCGGGTCCCTGGCCGCTCAGCGCCGCGAGCGCATGGCGGGAGAGGGCACGCTGGCCATCGACAGCCACGATCTGTGCGCGGATTTCCGGCACCGCACCTTCGCCGAGGCGCAGCTCGACCGTGCTGTCGAGCCCGCCGGCGACGCGCTGGCGCGTCAGGCCGAGGATCTCCTCACGCTGGGCGAGCGAGCGCTCGAGCACTTCGCGCTGATCGTCGAGCCGCGCGAGCTGCACGTACTGGCGCACGATGTTGCTGGCGAGCAGCACGCGTGCCGCCTGGTAGTCCGCCTCCGTCGCGCGCTGCTGCCCGACAGCCGTGTCGAGCGCCGCGCGCTGGCGGCCGAACGCATCGATCTCCCAGCTTCCGGTGACGAGCAGCGAGCCGCTGTTGGCGGTCGATCCGGCCAGCACCGGCGGCAGCGCGGCCTGCGCCGAATAGCGCTCGCGCTTCAGCTCCGCGCTGCCGTCGACGCGCGGGCGCCGCGCCGCATCGGCCGCGTCGGTGCCGGCCGCGGCGCGTTCGATGCGCGTGCGCGCGACCGCCAGCGTCGGGCTCGCGGCCAGCGCGCGATCCATCAGCGCGTTCAGCCGCTCGTCGTCGAGCGCTTTCCACCAGTTGTCGCTGACGTCGACGGGCGCGCCGGCATCCGGCAGCAGCGCAGCGACGTCGAGCTTCTGCGCGTGCGGCGCGATGCCGCCGCTGCTGGCGCAACCGGCCAGCATCATCAGGGCGGCGCAGGCCGTCGCCGCGATCAGTGTGATCGGGGTGACGAATCGGTGGATCGGTTTCATGGTGCTGCTCCTCGTGGCATGCACGGCACTCTAGAAACCAATGGCGCAGCGACAAAGACCGGCGCCGGCAAAGCGTTGTTGGCAAAGCCTCAACAATCGCGGCGCGCTCTCTTTCAAAGTCGAGACTATTGCAGATCGCGCAAAAGACTTTTGTCTCTCTCCGTCCAACTCAATAGTCCATTGGCCAATTCGAGAGAGTCTCGGTGGTCCGTTGATGTTGGCGCAAAACGAGGGAAATACGTCATTCCGATCAGAGTGAGGATTCCTATCTTCGACGGGTCAACAACTGGACTCAAAGGATTCCGAATGAACTCGATCGATACAACCAAGGGCATTGCGGTGGTGACCGGCGCCTCCAGCGGCATCGGAGCGGTCTATGCAGACAGGCTGGCGCGACGCGGCCACGACTTGATCCTCGTGGCACGCGACGTCGCCAAGCTCACCGCTGTCGCGGAGCGCCTGCGTGCCGCGACCGGCCGCCGGATCGAGCTGCTGCCCGCAGATCTGACGGTCAAGGAAGACGTGCGGCGGGTCGAGCAGCGTCTGCAGTCCGATGAGCGCATCGAGCAGCTCGTGAACAACGCCGGCACCGGCGCCACCAGCACGCTGATCGAGTCCGACGCCGATCGGCTCGACGACATGATCCAGCTCAACGTAACGGCGCTGACCCGGCTCACCCGCGCGGTCGCGCCGGGCATGGTCCGCCGCGGCAAGGGCGCGCTGATCAACATCGCGTCGATCGTCGCGGTGGCGCCGGAACGGCTGAACGGCACCTACGGCGCCAGCAAGGCCTTCGTGCTGGCATTCACGCAATCGCTGCATCACGAACTGGGCGCCAAGGGCATCCGGGTGCAGGCCGTGCTGCCGGGCGCGACCAGCACCGACTTCTGGAGCCTCGCCGGCCGCCCGGTGAGTCAACTGCCGAGCGAGATCGTGATGACCGCCGACGACATGGTCGACGCATCGCTGGTCGGCTTCGATCGCAAGGAGCTGGTGACGATTCCGTCGTTGCCGGATGCCGGCGACTGGGAGCGCTTCGAGGCAGCGCGCAACGCGCTCGGCCCCCATCTGTCGCGCTCGACCCCCGCGCGCCGCTATCAAGCCTGATCGAAAGGAGACTGTCATGAAATCATTCCTCGCCCGCGTACTTTTCGCCGCCAGCGTGACCGGGACGGCACTGGTCGGCGTGCCCGCACATGCCGCTCCCACCGACGCCCCGAAGACGACCGTCGTGCTCGTCCACGGGGCGTTCGCCGACGGTTCGTCGTGGGACAAGGTCGTGCCGCTGCTGCAAGCCAGGGGCCTCGACGTCGTCTCGGTGCAGAACCCGCTGACCTCGCTGGCCGATGACGTGGCGGCCACCCGCCGCGTACTGGATGCGCAGACCGGGCCGGTGGTGCTCGTCGGGCATTCCTGGGGCGGTGTGGTCATCTCGCAGATCGGCACGCACGAGCGGGTCAGGTCGCTCGTCTACGTGGCCGCGTTCGCCCCGTCGACGGGACAATCCGCCGGCGAACTCGGCAAGGGCTATCCGACGCCGCCCGGCAGCGGCTTCATCATGGCCGACAAGGAGGGCTTTCTGAGCCTGAGCGCGGAAGGCATGGCGAAGCACTTCGCGCAGGACTTGCCCGCCGCCAAGACGCGGTTGATGACCGTGACGCAAGGGCCGATCAGCGCCAAGAGCTTCGACGAGAAGGCGACCGCGGCCGCGTGGATGACGAAGCCCTCCTGGTACGTGCTGACGCAGCGCGACCACATGATCGATCCCACCCTGCAGGAAGCGATGGCCGAGAAGATATCGGCGCACATCGTGCGCGTGCCGAGTTCGCACGTGCCGCAACTGTCGAATCCGGCGCAAGTCGCGAACGCCATCCTCGCCGCGGCCGGCGAGTCCCCGGCGCCGGGCAAGTCGCTCGGCCACTGAGTCCTACACATTGCCAAGACAAAAGGTACTCATCATGTCCTCATCAATTGACAATGACTTCGAAGCGCTTCCGACAGACGGTGTCGCGAATCTGCTCGAGAACGCCTCGCTGACGCGGCGCAGTCTGCTCGGCGTCTCCGCCGCGGCGGGCGCCTTCGGCCTGGGCCTGCTGGCCGTGCCCGGCCACGCGCCGGCCGCCCCTGGGCCCTCCGCGGCCGGTGATGCCATACGCCCGTTCAAGGTCTCCTTTCCCGAGGAGGCGCTCGTCGATCTGCGCCGCCGGATAGCCGCGACGCGCTGGCCCACGCGAGAAACGGTGGCCGACGACTCGCAAGGCGTGCGACTCGTGACGATGCAGCAGCTCGGCCACTACTGGACGACCCGGTACGACTGGCGCAAAGTCGAGTCGAGACTGAACGCGTTGCCGCAGTTCGTCACCACCATCGACGGCGTCGACATTCACTTCATCCACGTGCGTTCGAAGCACGCGCAGGCGCTGCCGCTGATCGTCACGCACGGCTGGCCGGGCTCGATCATCGAGCAACTGAAGATCATCGGCCCGCTGACCGATCCGACGGCCCACGGCGGCGAGGCACATGATGCCTTCGATGTCGTGATTCCGTCGATTCCCGGCCATGGCTTCTCCGGCAAGCCGACGACGACCGGCTGGGATCCGGTGCGTATCGCGCGCGCCTGGATCGTGTTGATGCAACGCCTCGGCTACACGAAGTATGTCGCGCAAGGCGGCGACTGGGGCGACGCCGTGACCGAACAGATGGCCGTGATCGCGCCGCCGGAACTGCTCGGCGTGCACGTCAACATGCCGGCGACCGTGCCTGCCGATGTGGCCAAGGCGCTGGCCTACCAGCAGCCGGCACCCGCGGGACTCTCGCCCGAGGAACTGCATGCCTACGAGCAACTCGATACTTTCTACAAGCATGGCCTGGGCTATGCGATCGAGATGGCGAATCGGCCGCAGACGCTCTATGCGATCGAAGACTCCCCGATCGGCCTCGCCGCCTGGATGCTCGATCACGATGCGAAAAGCCAGCAACTGATCGCGCGTGTCTTCGATGGCCAGACCGAAGGCCTGACGCGCGACGACATCCTCGACAACATCACGCTCTACTGGCTGACGAAGACGGCAGTCTCCTCGGCGCGCCTCTATTGGGAGAACAAGCTCGCGTTCTTCGAGATCAAGAACCTCCGGATACCGGTGGCGGTGAGCGTCTTCCCCGACGAGATCTATGCGGCGCCGCGCAGCTGGACGCAGCGCGCCTATCCCCAGCTGATCCACTACAACAAGCTCGACAAGGGCGGCCATTTCGCGGCCTGGGAGCAGCCGAAGGCGTTTGCCGAAGAGCTGCGCGCCGGCTTCAGGCCGCTGCGCACGGGAGTCTCGGCATGAACGCCGAGGAACCGGCCGACTCAGGACTCGAGTCGACCTCTATCTTGAAGATATCAATCAACCTCACATGAAAGGACCTCAAGTCATGATCACCTCTATCGAACGCGTTCTCTACACCGCCAAGACTCACACCACCGGCGGGCGCGACGGCGCAGGCCAATCCAGCGATGGCGCCGTCGACGTCAAGCTCAGCAGCCCCGGCAGCGGCCGGCCCGGCACCAACCCGGAGCAACTGTTCGCCATCGGCTGGTCGGCCTGCTTCATGGGGGCGATGGGCCTGGCGGCTGGCAAGCGCAAGATCCGCCTGCCGGCCGACGTGGCCGTCGACGCCGAGGTCGACCTGGGCACGACCGACGGTGCCTACCTGCTGCGCGCGCGTCTGAACGTCCTTGTGCCGGGACTGGAGCGCGACGTGGCGCAGGCCCTGGTGGACGAAGCCCACCAGACCTGCCCCTACTCGAAAGCCACGCGCGGCAATCTCGACGTGGTCATCAACCTGGTTTGAGCGACCGCGGCACTGTCCGCTCAGAACGCGGCCAGTCCGTGATCGCGCAACACACGGCGGAGGGACCAGACGGCGCTGCCCACGCCCGGCAACGACCGTCTGACCCCCGCCATTACCTCTGCGAACTCTCATGATGAAGATCAAACTGTCTCCACGCCTTTCCACCTTGACGGCCGCTGCCGTTCTCGCCGTCCGGCTCGCGACTGCCGCGACGCCGGCCCTGGCGGCGCCCGACGACGACGGCGCGCGATCCTGGTCGGCGGACAAGCCGACCATCGTGCTCGTGCACGGTGCGTTCGCGGAATCATCGAGCTGGGAAGGCGTCGTGAACCGCCTGCTGAGCCAAGGCTATCCGGTGGTCGCCGCCGCGAATCCGCTGCGCGGCGTGCACAGCGATGCCGTGTACCTCGCCAGCCTGCTCGACACCATCCCCGGCCCCGTCGTCCTGGTCGGCCATTCGTATGGCGGCAGCGTCATCACCAATGCCGCTACCGGCCGATCCAACGTGAAGGCGCTGGTGTACGTGTCGGCCTTCGCACCCGATTCCGGCGAGAGTGCCGCCATGCTGAATGCGATGTATCCGGGCAGCACGCTCGGCGCGGCCTTGCTGCCGCCGGTGCAGCTTCCCGATGGCAGCAGCGACCTCTACGTCAAGCCTTCCGAGTACCGGCAGAGCTTTGCCGCCGACGTGCCGCCGCGCAGCGCAGAATTGCTCGCGGCCACTCAGCGGCCGCTTGCCGCTGCCGCGTTCGTCGAGCCATCGGGGGCACCGGCATGGAGACTCATCCCGTCGTGGTTCGTTTACGGCACGCGCGACATGGCGATTCCGCCCGCCCTGCAGCCCTTCATGGCGGAGCGCGCGCACTCCAGGCACACGGTGGCCGTCGAAGGCGCCTCGCATGCGGTGATGGCATCGCACCCCGAGCCGGTGACGAGAGTCATCGTCGAAGCAGCCCGCGCGGGGTCCTGAAGCCCTGTGCCGATGGCGCGCATCCTTCGTCGGGCGAGGGGTGTGTCGGCCGACAATCCGTGGCGCAGAGAATCACCTATCAGAGGAGATCGCAACATGGACCGCATCGCCGCAATGAACGCATTCGTCCGCGTGGTCGAAGCCGGCACCTTCACCAAGGCGGCGGACACGATGGATATGCCGAACGCCACGGTCACCCGGCTCATCCAGGGGCTGGAGCAGGATCTGAAGGTGCGGCTGCTGCAGCGCACCACCCGGTCCGTCACCGTCACGCCGGAAGGCGCGACCTACTACGAACGCGTGGTGCGCTTGCTGGCGGATCTCGCGGACATCGAGTCTTCGACCAAGCTGTCTCAGGGCAAGCCCTCGGGCAAGGTGCGCATCGAGACCGCCGTCGGGATCGGCACGATGGTCATCGTGCCGGCGCTGGCGGAGTTCTATCGGGATTATCCCGAGGTCGAGATCGAACTCGGCGTCGGCAATTGGCACACCGATCTGGTGGCCGAAGGCATCGACTGCGCGATCCGCTCCGGCGAAGTCAGCGAACAGATGATCGTCGCGCGGCGCATCGGCAGCTTCACCTTCACCATCTGCGCGACGCCGGAGTTCGTGCAGGCCCACGGCGCGCCGCAGACGCCGCAGGCGCTGGCGCAGCTGCCCACGATTGGGTTGGTGGCCGCGGGCACCGGGCGCGCGGTGCCCTTCCGTCTCTTCAACGGCAGCGGTGAATCGGAGCTCGCCCTGACGCACAGGCTGGTCGTGAAAGACACCAACGCCTACATTGCGGCCGGCCTGGCCGGGCTGGGCATCATCCAGGCGCCGAGCTATGCCGTGCATGAGGCGGTGAAGGCGGGCCGCCTCACGGCGCTGCTGCAGGATTGGCACACGCCCACCATCCCCGTGCACCTGCTCTACCCGCCGAATCGCTATCTGAGTGCCAAGGTGCGCGTCTTCATCGATTGGGTCGTGGCGCTTTTCGAGCGGCACGGCACGCTGCGGCGCGGCTGAACATCAAACGGTGTCGGCATGGCGGTCCGCCTGGAGGATCGCGTGTCGCAGCCGCTCGATGCCCAGGTCGCGGATGCCCAGGCGCGCGAGGGCTTGCACGGTGCAATCGAAATAGGCCCGCGACGTGCCCAACGAGCCTTTGCCGGTGCGGATCAGTCGCGCGACGGTCTCGATCGGCTGATCGCCGATGTACCGTTCCTGCCGACGATTGACCACGAAGGCGAGGGCACGAATCGACGAGCCGTCCACATCGGCCCGCACCCATCGGGCGTCGTACGATCCTGCCAGCATCTCTCGCCGCCAGAGCAGTCGCGACTCGGCGCGCACTTTCGCCGCGGCGATGCGGAACAGCAGCCCCTGGCACGCCCCGCCGCGGTCGAGTGCGAGCATGGCACCGGGCTCCTCGACCGTGCCGCGCCCGAAGAGCAGGCGCAGGCAGAAACGCCGATGCCAGCCGTGGACCCGCGCGAGACTCGTGCGCACCACGTCCATCGCCGGGTTCCACATCAGCGATCCATAGCCGAAGACGTGCAAGTCGTCGTCGAAGTCGTGCTGGCGCAGCGTGTCTTCGAGCGAGGCCTGCAGTTCCGCATCGGTGCGCAGCCGCACGCCCGGCGGCGGATCGGTGCGCAACGATGCGAGCAGCGTCCCCTGCGCCAAGCGGAGGCGCGTGTTCACGTAGTCGTCGTCATTCATTGCGGTCTGGCGGCTGGATTCCCTGGCATGGCAGCACTTTAGGAATCGCGCCGGCAGCGACAAAGCGCAGCACGGTCAAAACGCCATTGCCGATCCCGCAACAATCGCTGCGCTGTCGAGTCGGCGCACTCTCGAGACTGCGATCTTTGCTGATCGACGAAAGGCGTATTGGGCCGACTGCGCTTTACCGTTGCCGACCTGATTTCTACAGTGTTGCCAACGCCGGGACCCATCCGTGCCCCAGGCGCCCCACTGAAAGGAAATCTGGAAATGAGCACGACGCACACGATCAAAGGCAAGGCATTGATGTTGCTGCCGGCAGCGGCGCTTGCACTCCTGTCCACGCTGGCATCGGCCGAAGGCACGGCCGCCCGGCGGCATGGCGATCATCCCGCCGTCGTCGTGCAGCGCCTGTACGCCGCGCAGACTTACGACTACGCGTCGAAGTTCTATCCGCATCCGGCCAAGCTGTACCTGGTGCCCGATTCGCCGCGACCGGTGGCCGATCCGGCAGACGCGCGTGCGCGAGAAGCGGGCCTGCCCGCCGACGGCATCCCGGTTGCGCACTTGCCGTCGCACGACGGCGCGGTGAACTGAGCCTTCAGCGCAGCACGGCGCCCGGGCGCGCCGCACGCAAAGTCTCCGACGGCAGTTCCGAGAACTGGTGCTTGTAGTCCGCCGAGAAGTGCCCGAGGTGCCAGAACACCCGGCGCGCGGCCACCGACTTCAGGTCCAAGAGATCGACCTCGCCCGGCCAGTCCGACTGGCTGGCGGCGTGCATCTCGACGTCATTGCTTCGCAGCGTCTGCCGCCACGCGGACCCCCGGGAGCGCCGGTGCCGTGTTGGAGTTGCCGCTTCATGATTTCTTCCTGGTCTTTGTGCGGGGTTTGGCGGCGGCCGTTGTCGACCGCGGCCTGGACTCCAGCAGCTTGCCGGTGCCGGGCAGCCCCAGAAACTCGAGCAATACCGGGTCGCGCACGAATTCGCGCGGTGTGGCCTGTAAGGGCGCCAGCAGCTTGCGCGCCTCCATCTCCAGGCTGGGCTTGTCCCGGCTCAGCAGCAGCCCGTCGTAGTACAGCGTGCTGATCTGTCGGTCCAGCGCGCGAGCGCTCCAGTTGAGGGTGACTGCCTCGTTCATGTACCAATGGCGTGCGGCTTCGCTCTCGATTCGTGCCAAGGCGCGGTAGTGCGTCCAGCTCAATTCGTGAAGCAGTGCGTCACGAATTGGAAACGCCCGGTAGAACAACCGCATGTGGCGCAGATTCGAGGCGTCGAAGCCGCGGCCGAACTCTGCCGTCAGCCGCTCGGCCAGACGCGGCAAGAGCCAGGCTCCAAACACGGCACGCTCGGCCCCACCCTGCTCGAACTCGACGATGTGCCGGCCGATCTGCCAACAGGTCTGCACCTGCGCCGCATCCACTGCGCGCAGCGCCTGCTGTCGGCCTTGCCGGATCAGCTCGCACAGAGCATCCAGCAGCGGCGCCAACCCCGCGTCATGCCGGGCCTCACGCGGTGCTTCATCGCTCGGCGGGTCATGAGTCTCGGCCTCGGCCGGCGCTCGCTTTCGGCTGGCCATGCTCAGAGGTTCCGCATGTCGATGGTCATGGAGGGAATCCGCCGATGTTATCCGGCCGACCTCGAACGTCCCCCTCGCACACCCTGGTGGCCCGCCTCAATGCCCTCGCCTTCAAGGTTGCGGTGACGCGGCTCGGCGACCGCATCCGCGTCGGCGGCACGGCCGAGCTCGCCGGCTACGACCTGGCGCTGCGCGAACCGCGCCGGCAGACGCTGGCGCATGTCGTCGGCGATCTGTTCCCGCGCGGCGGCGATCTGCCGCGCGCCAGCTTCTGGACCGGCCTGCGCCCGATGACGCCGGATGGCACGCCGGTGCTCGGCCCGGCGCCGCGGCTTGCCAAGCTGTGGCTGGCGACCGGCCACGGGACATTGGGCTGGACCATGGCGGCCGGCACCGGGCGGCTGCTGGCGGATTGGATGTCCGGGCGGGAGCCGGAGGTTGGTCCGGCGGCTTGTCGCTGGCGCGATACGCGTAGGGCCTTGGGGCCTCCAGGCGAGCGCGCCCCGGGCGCCCTGTCGACGCGGGGCATGCCGATTGCCTTCAGACTGCGCCCCATGGCAGCCATCACCGACTCCGACGATTCCGTCACCCGCCACACGCCCCTCGAAGACGCGGTCGCGCTGCTCTGCGGCAGCGTGCTGGTCGCGATGGGCGTCGCGATGTTCAAGCAGGCCTCGATGGTCGCCGGCGGCACCACCGGCATCGCCTTTCTCGTCTTCTACGCCAGCGGGATGAACTTCGGCCTGGCGCTCTTCCTGATCAACCTGCCGTTCTACTGGCTCGCCTGGCGCCACATGGGGCGCGAGTTCACACTGAAGACCTTCGCGGCGGTCGCACTGCTGTCGGCCGAGATCGAGCTGCTGCCGCGGGTGCTCGGTTTCGACTTGCTGAACCCGGTGTTCGCGGCGATGGCCGGCGGGCTGCTAGTGGGCACCGGCATGCTGATCCTGTTCCGGCACCGGGCCAGCATCGGCGGCATCGGCGTGCTCGCGGTCCTGCTGCAGGAGCGCCGCGGCTGGCGGGCCGGCAAGGTGCAGATGGTGATCGACTGCAGCATCGTCGCGGCGGCCTTGCTCGTCGTGCCGGTGGCGCAGGTGCTGCTCTCGGTGCTGGGGGTGGTGACGCTGAACATCGTGCTGGCGCTGAACCACCGGCCGGGGCGTTACGTGGCCAGATAGGCCGCGCCGGCGAGTCCGAGAGTGCCAAGGCAAGTTCAAGCGTGCCGCCACACCTTGGCCGCGGATATCACCAGGATGACGGCCAGCGCGGGAAGCATGAACGCCGTCGGAACGACTCCCAGCAGCATCCCGCCGATCCCTGTCCCGACGATCGACCCGCCGGCCATGGCGCCAAGGAACGCCTTGTTGGTCGCCAGGATGCCGAAGCTGCTGTCGCGGCTGTAGCGCGTGAAGCCGACGATCATGGTGGGCAGGCTGACGGCGAGAGAAAGGCTGCCGGCCAGCTTGATGTCGGCACCGAACAGCAAGACGAGCGTCGGAATGAGCAACTCGCCGCCGGCCACGCCGAGCAGTGATGCGACGATGCCGATGGCAAAGCCGGCGACCACTCCAGCCACCGCCTGGAGCCATCCGGTCAACAGGGCGCCGCCCGAGGTCGCATGGTCGTGGCCGAGTACCAGCACGACCGCGATCAACAGCAGCAGGACGGCGATCACGCGATAGAGCGCGCGCCCCTGCAGTCGCGTCGCCCAGCTCGCCCCGAGCCAGGCCCCGAAAAGGCTTCCGGCGAGCAAGTTGGCCACGATGCTCCAATGCGCCAGCACCGCATCCAGCGGGATCACACGCGTGCGAAAGACCAGGGCCGAGGCCACGACCACGAGGCTCATCGCCTTGTTCAGGATCACGGCTGGCAGGGCCGCGAAGCCGAACAGCCCGATCAGGAGCGGAAGCCGAAACTCCGCACCACCGAGCCCGATCAGGCCGCCCAGTGCCCCGATGGCCACGCCGCCGGCGAATGCCTGCGCCAGGCGCCGCGGCGCTGTTGAAAGACTCGCATCGGTCATCGGGTTCGTCCCGTGGCGCGGATGGTCGTTGGCCGTTTAGCCGGCCGGCGTGTCGTCCGTCCCGTCGACCGGGGCCTGCTTCAACTCGGCGAGCCGCGCCAGCAGCCGGTCGACGACCTCGTAGGTCTCGGCCATCAGATCCGCCCCGAGCGCGTCCTCCAGCTCGGCATATTGCGCATCGATCAGCGGGATCATCTTGCGCGCCAGCGCGCGGCTCTTCGGCGTCAGCGTGACCAGCACCCGGCGCTGATCGCTCTCGACGCGCTCGCGCCTGACCAGGCCCAGGGCCTCCATGCGCGCAAGCACGCCGGCCACGCTCGGGCTCAGCAGCTGGCAGACCTCGCAGATCTGCCAGGGCTCCATCGAGGGGGTTTCGAGCAGCGCACGCACGATGCGCCACTGCTGCTCGGTCAGCCCGTGCCGCTTCAGCACCCAGCGGAACTGCGACATCACGCCCTCCCGGGCGCGCAGCAGGAGCAGCGGCAGGTTGCGGTGCTGGGGCAGGGTGGCCACGCGGATTGCTTCGATGTGAGTGATCAGGGCGCCACTATAGCCGCAGCGCGTCGACTCGGGTCCAACCCTCTTGACTCGCTAACATGCGAGCGAGTAGATTACGAATATATGAGTGACTTGCCAGGAAGGATGCCCTCGATGCTCGACGCGCCCCGCCGCGGCACCGTCTACGGCACGCTGCTGAACCACCGCGATGCGCTCGAAGCGCTCGGCGGCGCGCTGCACGAGGCGCCGTACAAGGCGCCGCCGAAGGCGCCGATCCTCTACATCAAGCCGCGCAACACCTGGGTCGGCGAGGGCGAGCCGGTGCTCGTGCCCGAGGGCGTCGATGCGCTCGAGATCGGCGCCACGCTCGGCCTGGTGATCGGCCGCATCGCCTGCAAGGTCCGTGAAAGCGAGGCCTTGTCCCATGTGATCGGCTATTGCATCGTCAACGACGTGAGCATTCCGCATGCCTCGGTCTACCGGCCTTCGCTGCGCTTCAAGGCGCGCGACAGCTTCTGCCCGATCGGCGCGACGGTGGCGCGCGAAGCGGTGGGTTCGCCCGACGCGCTGGCCATCACGGTCGCGATCGACGGCGAGATCGTGCACCGCGCCAGCACCGCCGGCTTGGTGCGCCCGGCTGCGCGGCTGCTTGCCGAGGTCAGCGATTTCATGACGCTCTCGCCGGGCGACGTGCTGTCGATCGGCGTCGCGGCCGGTGCGCCGCGGGCGCGCCCAGGGCAGCGGGTGAGCATCGCGATCGACGGTCTCGGTTGTCTCGAGAATCCGCTGGTGGCGCAAGGACCGGCGCGATGAAACACGCCCGAGTCGCCTACGGCGGCGCGATCCACGAGGCCGTCGAACACCAGCGCGGCCTGCAGCTGGATGATGGTCGTGTGCTGGCCGAAGACGCAGTGGTCTGGCTGCCGCCGTTCGAAGCCGGCACCATCATCGCGCTCGGCATCAACTACGCCGACCACGCGAAGGAACTCGCCAAGGAGCTGACCGTCGGCGCGAAGGACGAGCCGCTCGCCTTCCTGAAGGCCCCGAACAGCCTGATCGGCCATCGCGGCTTCACGCGCCGGCCGGCCGATGCGACTTTCATGCACTACGAATGCGAGCTGGCCGTGGTGATCGGCCGCAAGGCCAAGAACGTCAAGCGGGAAGATGCGCTCCGGTACGTGGCCGGCTACACCGTCGCCAACGACTACGCGATCCGCGACTACCTCGAAAACTACTACCGCCCGAACCTGCGCGTGAAGAACCGCGACACCTGCACCGTGCTCGGGCCCTGGCTGGTGGATGCGGCGGACGTGCCCGATCCACATGTGCTGCCGCTGCGCACCCTGGTCAACGGCCAGCTCAGGCAGCAGGGCAACACGCGCGACCTGATCAACGACATCCCGGCGCTGATCGAATACCTGAGCGGCTTCATGACGCTCGCGCCGGGCGACGTGATCCTCACCGGCACACCCGAAGGCGTGGTCAACGTGATGCCCGGCGATGAGGTGGTCACCGAGATCGACGGCATCGGCCGCCTCGTCAACACCCTGGTCGGCGACGTCGAGTTCGGCCGCTGAACCCGATCCTGGAAAGAAGGAACCCATGCGCATCCAGCACCTGATCGGCGGCCGGTCCGTCGAAAGCCGCCAGTATTTCGAGACCGTCAACCCGGCCACCCAGGAGGTGCTGGCCGAGGTGGCCTCGGGCGGCGCCGAAGAGATCAACGCGGCCGTCGCCGCGGCCAAGGAAGCCTTCCCGAAGTGGGCCGCGCTGCCGGCCACCGAGCGCGCGAAGATGATGGTCAGGCTCGGCGACCTGATCGCGAAGCACGTGCCCGAACTCTCCGAGATCGAGACGCGCGACGCCGGCCAGGTGATCGGCCAGACGCGCAAGAACCTGGTGCCGCGCGCGGCCGACAACTTCCACTACTTCGCCGAGATGTGCACCCGGGTCGACGGCCACACCTACCCGACGCCTACGCACCTGAACTACACGCTCTACCACCCGGTCGGCGTGTGCGCGCTGATCTCGCCCTGGAACGTGCCCTTCATGACAGGCACCTGGAAGATCGCGCCCTGCCTCGCCTTCGGCAACACCGCGGTGCTGAAGATGAGCGAGCTGTCGCCGATGTCGATCTCGCGCTTCGGCGAGCTCGCGACCGAAGCCGGCCTGCCGAAAGGCGTGCTGAACATCGTGCACGGCTTCGGCCAGGCGACCGGCGAGCCGCTGTGCGGCCATCCCGACGTGCGCGCGATCTCGTTCACCGGCTCGACTGCCACCGGCCGGCGCATCGTGCAGAACGCCGGGCTGAAGAAGTTCAGCATGGAGCTCGGCGGCAAGAGCCCCTTCGTGGTGTTCGAGGACGCCGACTTCGAGCGCGCGCTCGATGCCGCGGTTTTCATGATCTTCTCGAACAACGGCGAGCGCTGCACCGCCGGTTCGCGCATCCTGGTGCAGCGATCGATCTACGCGGAGTTCTCGCGGCGCTTTGCCGAGCGCGCCGCCCGATTGACCGTCGGCGACCCGATGGATGAATCGACCATCGTCGGCCCGATGATCAGCCCAGGCCATCTCGCCAAGGTGCGCAGCTACATCGAGCTCGGGCCGAAGGAGGGCGCAACCCTGCTCATCGGCGGGCTCGATGCGCCCGAACTGCCGGCCGCGATGCGCAACGGCAACTTCGTGCGGCCCACGGTGTTCGCCGACGTGACGAACGGCATGCGCATCGCGCAGGAAGAGATCTTCGGGCCGGTGGCCTGCCTGATCCCCTTCGTCGACGAGGCGGATGCGATTCGGCAGGCCAACGACATCCAGTACGGCCTCTCCAGCTACGTGTGGAGCGAGAACATCGGCCGCGCCCATCGCGTCGCGGCAGCCATCGAAGCCGGCATGTGCTTCGTCAACAGCCAGAACGTCCGCGACCTGCGCCAGCCCTTCGGCGGCACCAAGGCCTCGGGCACGGGGCGCGAAGGCGGCACCTGGAGCTACGAGGCCTTCCTGGAGCCGAAGAACATCTGCGTCTCGATGGGCTCGCACCACATCCCGCATTGGGGTCGTTGAAGGGAGGGCGTGGCGATGAGCCTCTACAGCGTGCAGAAGTTCCTCTACCAGCTGAACCGCGACCCGAAGGTGCAGCAGCGCTACCGCGCCGAGCGCGATGCGCTGCTCGCCGAGTACGAGCTGGACGACGAAGAGCTCGCCGCGATCCGCGACGGCGACATCGGCAAGCTCTACGTGCTCGGCGCGAACGGCCAGCTGCTGATGCACTTCGCGCCGCTGCTCGGCATGCCCTGGGCCGAGTACCTCGAGGCGATGCGCGAAGGCGTGCGCCGCTACGGGCCGGTGCGCGCCGGCATCTATGCGATGACCACATCGACCGACGACAAGGTGGCAGGACTATGAGTCTGGTCTACGCAGGCGTGTGCAGCCACGCCCCCGGCATCACCGGCCGCGCCCACCTGGCCGAGCCGGCCCTGAAGGACGCCTTCCATGCCGAGTTCTACCGCATGGGCGAAGCGCTCGCGGCGACGCGGCCGGACGCGATCATCGAAGTCGGCGCCGAGCACTTCGGCAACTTCTTCATGAACAACATGCCCGCCTACGCGATGGGCATGGCCGACCGCTACGAAGGTCCGATCGAGGACCCGGAATGGCTCGGCATCGCGAAGACGCGCATCCCCGGCAACGCCGAACTCTCGGGCCGCATCATCCGTTCGGTGATGCAGGAGGTGGACCTGGCCTTCGCCGAGGAATGGCGCTTCGACCACGGCCTGATCGTGCCCTTGCACTTCCTCACGCCGAAGTTCGACACCGCGATCATCCCGGTCAACATCAACTGCCAGGGTCCGCCGCTGACGCCGCTGAAGCGAGCCTGGGCCTTCGGCGAGGCGCTGCGCACCGCCTGCGACAGCGTGCCCGAGCGCATCGCGATCATCGGCACCGGCGGCATCTCGCACTGGCCGGCCACGCCCGATTCCGGCATGATCAACTCGGCCTGGGACAACGAGTTCATGGCGCGCTGGTGCCGCAACGACCGACAAGCCCTGCTGTCGTACACCGACGAAGCCACGTACCGCGAGGCAGGGCAAGGCGGCTTCGAGATCCGCACCTTCATCAGCGTCGCCGCAGCCGCGAGAGGCCGTGGCGAGATCCGCTTCATGCAGCCGATCCCGGTCTTCGCGGTGACCTGCACCCTGGCCCACATGAGCATCCTCTGACCATGCCCCACCTCGTCATCCTCTACACCGCGCAGCTCGACGCCGAGACCGACATGACGGTCCTTTGCCGCAGCCTGGCCGACACGATGCTGCAGGCCCGCGACGAAGCCGGCAAGCCGGTCTTTCCGACCGGCGGCACCCGCGTACTGGCCTATCCGGCGGCCCACTACGCGGTCGCCGACGGCAGCGGCGACCACGCCTTCGTCTACCTCAACCTGCGGATGGGCCGAGGCCGCAGCGATGCCGTGCACCGGCAGGTCGGCGATGCCCTGATCGCCGCGACGAAGGCCCACTTCGCTCCGGTCTTCGAGCGCCGCCACATCGGCATCACCTTGCAGATCGACGTCGGCCCGGAAGTCTTCGACGCCAAGCACAGCAACCTCCATCCGCTGTTCAACAAATAGACCTTCAGCATGCTCGATAGCGCCACCATCCGCCAGCTCGCCACCGAGCTGCAACAGGCCAGGAAGACGTGCGTGCCGCTGCGCCATTTCTCGATGCGCTACCCGCAGATGACGATCGACGACGGCTATGCGATCCAGCGCGAATGGGTGCAGCGCGAACTGGCCGAGGGCCGCGTCATCAAGGGCCGCAAAATCGGCCTGACTTCGCGCGCGATGCAGCAGGCCTCGCAGATCACCGAGCCCGACTACGCGCCGCTGATGGACGACATGTTCTTCGAGCAGGGCAGCGACATCCCGGCCGCGCGCTTCATCGCGCCGCGCATCGAGGTCGAGCTGGCCTTCATTCTCGGCAAGCCGCTGAAGGGCCCGGGCGTGACGCTGTTCGACGTGCTCGCCGCGACCGAGTACGTGACCCCGGCGATCGAGATCATCGACGCGCGCATCGAGCAGTTCGACCGCGAGACCAAAGCGCCGCGCATGGTCTTCGACACCATCTCCGACTTCGCCGCCAATGCCGGCATCGTGCTCGGCGGGCGCCCGGTGCGGCCGAACGAGGTCGACCTGCGCTGGGTCGGCGCGATGCTCTACAAGAACGGCGTGATCGAGGAGACCGGCCTCGCCGCCGCGGTGCTGAACCACCCGGTGACCGGCGTCGCCTGGCTCGCGAACAAGATCGCGCCCTACGACGAGCAGCTGAACGCCGGCGACGTGGTGCTCGGCGGTTCGTTCACGCGTCCGACCACGGCCAAGGCGGGCGATGTCTTCCATGTCGACTACGGCGCGCTCGGCGGCGTTGGCTTCCGATTCGTTTGAGCAACTGTCGCCCGGCCGCTCCGAAGACAGTTGCTCGCCCCCGCGGGGGGTGGGCGCGTTATTCCGCGACCGGGGGCTGATATACAGGAAGGAACGATCACGATGCAGATGCCCGTCAACCGCTTCAAGCAGGCGCTGCGCGAAGGCCGGGTGCAGCTCGGCCTGTGGGTCGGACTGGCCGACCCTTATGTCGCCGAGGCCCTCGCGACCACCGGCTACGACTGGCTGCTGATCGACGGCGAACACGCGCCGAACGATCTGCGCAGCATGCTGGCGCAACTGCAGGCGGTGGCGCCGTATCCGTCGCATCCGATCGTGCGGCCGCCGCACGGCGACGTGGCCTTGATCAAGCAGGTGCTCGACATCGGCGCACAGACCTTGTTGATCCCGATGGTCGAGACGGCCGAGCAGGCCGCGCGCATGGTCGCCGCGACGCGCTATCCGCCGCAGGGGTTGCGTGGCGTGGGCAGTGCGCTGGCGCGCTCGTCGCGCTGGAACCAGATCGGCGACTACCTCGACGCGGCCGATGCGCAGATGTGCGTGCTGGTACAGGTCGAGACCGGCAGCGCGATGGTGCGGGTGGCGGAAATCGCTGCGGTCGACGGGGTCGACGGCGTGTTCTTCGGGCCGGCGGATCTGTCCGCCTCGATGGGCTATCGCGGGCAGCCGGGCCATCCCGAGGTGCAGGCGGCGATTGCCGGCGGCATCGCCGCGGTGCTAGCGGCCGGAAAGGCCGCGGGCATTCTGACGGCGGATCCGGCGCTGGCCAGGCATTACCTCGCGCTCGGGGCGCTGTTCGTCGCGGTGGGCGTGGACACGAGCCTGCTGGTGCGTGCCGCCAAGGCCCAGCTCGCACTCTTCACCGATGCGCCCGTGGCTGCGGCGGTGCCCGGCGGCAGCGTCTATTGACTTGCGGAGATACCCCATGAGCAGCGTCCCGCACAGCCCCTTCATCCGTCCCGAACGCTTCAGCCTCGAGGAATGGGAAGCGCGCGTGCAGCTCGCCGCCGCCTACCGCATCTTCGACCGCCTGGGCTGGACGGAGCTGATCTACAACCACATCTCCTTGCGCGTGCCCGGCCCCGAGCCGCACTTCCTGCTCAACCCCTTCGGCCTGCACTACAGCGAGGTGCGCGCGTCGAACCTGGTCAAGGTCGACATCGACGGCCGGGTCATCGGCCCTTCGGACTGGGGCATCAACCCGGCGGGTTTCACCTTCCACGGGGCGATCCATGCGGCCTTGCCGAATGCGCACTGCGTGATGCACGTGCACACCACGCCGACGATGGCGGTTTGCTGCAGCCGCGAAGGGCTCTCGTATTCCAACTTCTATGCGGCCCAGCTCTTCGGCAAGGTGGCGTACCACGACTTCGAGGGCATCACGATCCACCTCGACGAAGGCCGGCGCATCCTCGCCAGCGCCGGCGGGAAGCCGGTGCTGCTGCTGCGCAACCACGGGCCGGTGACGATCGGATTCAGCCTCGCGAACGCCTTCTCGCTGATGTGGCTGCTGAACCGCGCCTGCGAGGTGCAGATCGCGACACGATCGATCGGCGAGCCGCTCTCGATCGCGCAGCCGGTGCTCGAAGCCTGCGTGCGCGACTCGATGAACTTCGATCCGAAGTACGGCGCCGGGCAGGATGCGTTCGACGCGCTGCAGCGCCTGGTCGACCGGATCGATCCGAGCTATCGCAGCTGACGGGGCATCGGAGCGACGGCCCTTCAGGCCCCACGCCGGAGGCGTCGCGACTTCCGGCAAGTTCAAGGCGATCTCGATGAAGTCGCCGCCGCAATGCGCCGACGAGGTTCACGCGGTGGGTTGACCCGATGATGAGCCCGCCGGGAGCTGCGTCTGCGGGCGCGGTACGGACGGAACTCGCCCTGTTGGGATTGTGCAACCGGTCGGCATGTGAATATCCTCCGCGAGGCGCCAAGCCTTCTGGCAGTTTCGAGGTGACGAGCGAGTTGATGAATGTATGTCCCCCAAGGCACGTGAGCTGAATCCGCAGCCACCGCGCAAGGGCTGGCTGGCGTCGCTTTCGCGGCTCCCGGGTGGCGGCATCGCGATCGCGCTGCTGCTTCGCGTGCTGCTGTTCAGTACGCTGGTCACGCTGATCCTGACCATCGTGCAGTTGTCCCTGAGCTATCGCAGCGAGAGGGCGCGCCTCGAGAGCCGGTTCGGCGAGATCGATCAGGCCACCTCGCGCAGCCTGGGCGAGAGCCTTTGGGCGCTGGACTCGACGCAACTCCAGGAGCAGATCGAGGGCATATTGCGCCTGCCCTCCATGCGCGCGGTGGAGGTGCGCGAGGCCGCCTCGTCCGAGCGGGCCTTCACGGTTTTCCGCGGCGTGCGACAAACCGCCAGTGCTGTCGTGAAGGAGTTTCCGCTGGCCTGCTGCGGTGCGCGGCCGCAAGTCATCGGCGTGCTTCACATCGAGGCGACTCTGACGGACATCTATCGCGACCTGGCGGCGCAGGCAGTCGTCATCCTGCTCAGCAACGCTGCCAAGACCTTTCTCGTCGCGCTGTTCATCCTGTTCGTCGTGCATCGGTTGGCGACTCGCCATCTGCTGGACATCGCCGCTTCGATGGGCAGTGTCACCCCGGATGCAGAGGCTGCGCCGCTGCGATTGCAGCGCCTGCCGGGCAAAGGCGATGAACTCGACCAGCTGGTGGATGCCCTCAACGCGATGCGCCAGAGGCTGCGGCAGCACGCGATGGAGCTCGGAAACGCCAATGCGCGCATGGCGGCAATCCTGGACAACATTCCGGACCTTGCGTGGGTGAAGGACGCAAGCGGTCATTTCCTCGCCGTCAACCGCGCTCTCGCCGCCTCCAAGGGCTTTTCCGAGCCGAGTCAGATGATCGGGAAAACCGATTTCGAGGTTCATCCTCCCGAACTTGCCGGAACCTATCTTCGCGACGACGCCGAAGTGATGGCGTCGAAGGGCTGCAAGCGGATCGAGGAGCAGCACGTCAACGCCGATGGGAGCACGACCCTGGTCGAAACCATCAAGACTGCGCTGCAGGACGGCGACGGCCACGTCGCCGGGACGGTCGGGATCGCTCGCGACATCAGCGCGCGGCGGCAGGCCGAAACAGACCGGGATGCGCGGCAGGCGGCCGAGTCGGCGAACCGGGCCAAGAGCGACTTCCTGGCCAACATGAGCCATGAGATCCGAACGCCGATGAATGCCATTCTCGGCATGTCCTATCTCGCCTTGCAGAGCGGACTCGAGCCGCACCAGTTCAATTACGTTCAAAAGATCCATGGCGCGGCCGAATCCCTTCTCGGGATCCTCAACGACATCCTCGACTTCTCGAAGATCGAGGCCGGCAAGCTCGACATCGAGCGCATTCCGTTCAGCCTCGAAGACGTGCTGGACGGTCTCGGCAACCTGATCGGCATGCATGCCGAGGCAAAAGACCTCGAGTTGCTGTTCGTCCTGCCGCCGAAACTGCCGACGGCCCTGGTGGGCGATCCTTCGCGCCTGCGCCAGGTGCTGCTCAACCTGGGCTACAACGCCGTCAAGTTCACCGAGCGCGGCGAGGTCGTCGTCGCCATCGAGATGGTCGAGCGCGAGGCCCGATCCGCTCAATTGCGGTTCGAGGTGCGCGACACCGGCATCGGCATGACGCCCGACGAACAGCGGCGTCTGTTCCAGCCGTTCTCGCAGGGGGACTCATCGACCAGCAGGCGCTTCGGCGGCGCCGGTCTGGGGCTGTCGATCAGTCGTCATCTGGTGCGCATGATGGGAGGCGACATCGAGGTCAAGAGCGCGCCGGGCGTTGGCAGCCGGTTCCACTTCACCCTGCGCTTCGACCTGCAATCCGAGACGGCCACGGCGCCCTCGCCGCACGAGGAGGCCCTGCGCGGCAGCCGCGTCCTGGTGGTGGACGACAGCGCTTGCGCCCGACGCGTGGTCGCGGACATGTGTACCGCGCTCGGACTTGAAACGGACACCGCGACCAATGGTCAGGACGCCCTGCGCATGGTGGAGCTTGCCGACGCGAACGACAAGCCATACGACCTGGCTCTTCTCGATTGGAAGATGCCCGGCCTCGACGGCGTGGAGTGCGCGCGCCTGTTGAGCCGGCGCGAACGCTGGCGCCACCGCGCGGCCGCCGTGCTGATGGTGACCACCCTCCACCGCGACCAGGTGCAGAAACGCCTGACGGAACGCAGCCTCGGCGTGGGCGCCCTGCTGATCAAGCCGATCACGCCGTCGGCGCTGCTCGTCGCCTGCAGGCAAGTGCTCGGGCTCTCGGCTCCTCACGCGACGCCCGCGACGAAGCGCGAAGAGGCTTTCCGCCGCGACCAGGCATGCCTGCGCGGCGCGCGGCTGCTCCTGGTGGAGGACAACCCCGTCAACTGCGAGATCGCCTCGACGGTGCTGCGCCGCGCCGGCGTCGTCGTCAGCATCGCCGGCGATGGCCAAGAGGCCCTGGACATGCTGGGCCGCCAGCGTTTCGACGGCGTCCTGATGGACTGCCAAATGCCGGTCATGGACGGCTACGCTGCCACCCGCGCCTTGCGTCAAGACCCGAAGTGGCGCGAGTTGCCGGTGATCGCGATGACCGCCAACGCGCTGATCGGCGATCGCGCGTTGGTGCTCGCGGCCGGGATGAACGATCACGTTGCCAAGCCGATCAAGTTCGAGGAGATGTTCGCCACGCTCGCCCGCTGGATCCGCCCGGCCGCGGTCGGGCCCGAGGAAGAGCCGGAATCCGCAAGCGGCCCGTCGGGCGCCAGTCCGCGGGTGTGAATCGGGCGGGACAGCGTCCTTACCGCCCTCGTCGGGGGTCGTACCAGAGTTCCGGCCGGTCGGACGGCGTCTCGGGGGTCAACAACGGGTTTCGCAGCTCGATGACGGTGCGGGATTCCAATCGCGCCTTGCTCAGCCGTGCGCCGTAGTATTGCTGGAAGAGCTCGTCGAACGAGCCGTCGGCAATGGCCTTTTCCAGCCCTTCACGGATGTCTTTTTCCAGACTGGTGTTCTTGCGGTTCACCATGAAGTAGGCGTCGTAGAAGTAATGCAGCGCGAGGTGGGGTTCCACTTCGAGCGTATCTGCGTTGAGCGCCTGCTCGTCCCATATTTCCATGACGCTGCGCGGAAAGTAGTCGAAGCGCTGGCCGACGAGCATCTTGAACAGGCCCTCGTACCTCGGCGCGGTGATCACCTTGATGCCGTTGGCCTCGAGGATCCGCGTGTCCGGCCATTCCTGCCCCTGGGCGAGGCGGACGCGCTTCAGGTCATCGAGGGTATTGACGCCTGCCATCAAGCCCCCGTCGCCTTTGCGGATCAAACCCAGGCGCCATCCGAGCATGCCCTTGTTCACCGGGATGCGAATCGGCAGCAGGCGCGCCTCCCGCTCGGCAGAACTCGGGATCGGGCCGACGTCGATCGTCCGTCCTGTTTCGATTTCCAGGACCTGCCGCTCCTGGTTCATCGCAAACTCGGCCGTCTCGATCCGATACGGGATGCTGGCTTTCGACAGCGCGAGCTGCAGCAATTGCAATGCGTAGTCGTAGCGGCGATCGCCCGCGAATTCGGGCTTCGGGAAGCGGACGATTTCCGTCCCGCCGGCGGCGAGGTGCCACGCCAGCAGCAGGCAGGCGAACAATCGAGACGTCGTCAACATGAATCTGCAGTTTGCCACGCTGCGCGGGCAATCTTCGATCGTGGCCGGCCTGTGCGCTCAAGGTCGCGCCGCCGGCGCCGACAACGTCGCGAGGGCTCGAGCGTCACCGGGATCGACACCGGCGTCCGGTGTCAGGAGTTCATCGAGTCGCCCACCCGTCCATGTCCTTTCCGCGCGCGCTGTTGGTTTGTCTGTTCGTGCTGCTGGCCGTCGGGGCGCAGGCCTTCACCGGCACCGACGCTGCGATCGCCGATCCGCGACGCTGGACTGCGCAGGCGGATACCGTGTTCCGTCGTTTCGAAGCGACCGAGATGCAGTACGCGCAGGCCATGGCGCAGGACGGCCAGGGCTTTCTCTGGCTCGGCACCGAAGGCGGCTTGACACGCTGGGACGGCTATCGGTCCCGGGTCTACCACGCCGACCCGCAGGACAAATCGGCGCTGCCCGACAACCGCGTCCTGAGCTTGCACACCGACCGGCGCGGCCGCCTTTGGGTGGGCACGGGCGCCGGTGGCTTGGCGCGCTACGACCCGCAGTGCGACTGCTTCGCGGTCTATGCCGCGGGATCGGGCGGACTGAGCAATCCCAGTGTCTTGGCGATTGCCGCCGCCGGTGATGGCGGCCTCTGGATCGGCACCGCGGCCGGCCTCGACCATCTCGATCCGGATTCCGGCGCGGTGCGCAAGCTGCCGCTCGACCCGGAAACGGGAGGTGCGGTCCTGGACGTGCTGCAGGACGGCGGTGGAAGCCTCTGGCTGGGCACCGAGCGCGGCCTTTTTCGCCGGGCGCCGGGCGGCGGCCACTTTCTCGTCGTGCCGCTGCACGTGCCGCGACAGTCGGCGCTGGCCGTCACCCAATTGCGCCGTGACAGCGCCGGCCGCCTGTGGATCGCCACTCGCCCGCACGGCGCCTTCGTGATCGAGCCCGGCCAGAACGAGCCGCGGGCCGTGCGCGGGCGCGGCACTGCATCCGGGCTCGAAGGCGAGACCGTCCGCTCGATCGTCGAGGCCAGCGAGGGCGAGATGTGGCTCGGCACGTTCGGCGGCGGCGTCGTGGTCGTCGAACCGCATGCCGGCTGGCGAACGCGGCGCCTGCGTCACCACATCGCGGTGTCGACGAGCCTGCGGGACGACGACATCTCATCGATGCTGCGCGATCGAAGCGGCCTGGTATGGGTCAGCAGCACGTCGGCCCTGAACGTGCACGACACCCGGCAGGTCGGCGTCTCGACGCTGTTCGGGACGGTCACCCGGGACAAGCCCATCACTGCAGTGCAGGTGCCTTTCGTGATGGCCAGCGCCGATGACAAGGCGTGGTTGAGCAATGGCGACGCGGGCGGGATCATCGTCCTCGATCCGCTGGCGGGCCGCATCGCTGAACTGCGCCCCGACCCGGCACGGCCCCTGAGCGCGTTGCCGAAAGATCGGGTGCTGTCGATGGCCGCGGTGCCGGGCGGCGATGTCTACATCGGCACCCGCCAAGGGCTTTACCGCGCCGATCCGCGAGGCCGGCGCGTCGCCCGCATCGATGTGCCGGCGCGCGCTGCCAACGCGGCCGTCTGGGCCCTGTGCTTCGACGAAGGCGTGTTGTGGATGGGCGGCGTCGACGGCTTGTGGGCGCTCGATGTCAAGCGCCCCGGCCGGCCGGTGGTCCTGCGCCACGAGACGGCCGAGCGCATGGGCAACCAGCGTGTCAGTGCGATTCTGCGCGGGGCCGGCAAGACGCTCTGGGTCGGCACGTCGGCCGGCCTCATCCGAGTGGATATCGCCTCCGATACGGTGGAGCAGCTGCCCACCCAAGCCTCCGATCCAACGGCACTGCTCGGCGGGTACGTGGCTTCGATGTTGATCGACACGCGCGGCCGGCTTTGGGTGGCGTCGGTCGGCAGCGGCATTCAGGTGCTCGAGAGCGAGGACGCGGGCGGCCATGCACGCTTTCGCCGGCTCGGCATGCGCGAAGGACTGCCGCACAACGGCATCGACAAGCTCCTGCTCGACGCTCGAGGGGCCATCTGGGCCAGCACCGACCGGGGCCTGGCGGAGATCGACCCGGCGACGTTCGCCGTGCGAACGCTGGGCGAGCCTCAAGGCGTGGCCATTGCGCAGTACTGGTCGAACTCCGGTGCGCAGACCCGGGCCGGTGAGCTGCTGTTCGGCGGCCAGGGCGGCTTGACGGTCGTTCGTCCGACGCAAATGAAGTGCGTCGACGAGCGCCCGCCGGTGGTCGTGACCGAGGTCCACGTCGGAAGCCGGCCGCTGCTCGCCAGCCGCTTCAACGTCGCCGGCGTCGTGCCTCGGCTGGAGATCCCTGCGCGAGACCGCGGCCTGACGGTCGAGTTCGCGGCGCTCGACTTGGCGGCGCCTGGCCTGAATCGCTACAGCTACCGGCTGCGGGGCTTCGACAGCGACTGGATCGCGACCGACGCGAGCCGCCGCGTGGCCACCTACACGAATCTGCCGCCCGGTGACTACACGCTGCAACTGCGCGGCTCCGGCCACGAGGCGCCGTGGACTGCCGCGACGCGGGAGCTGCCGATCAGGGTCCTGCCCGCCTGGTACCAGACCGTGTGGGCACGGGTTGGGGCCTGCCTTGCAGCGCTGCTGGCGGTCGCCGCGACGGTGCATTCGCGCACCGCCTACCTGCGCCGACGTCAACGCGAGCTGCAGGAACTGGTGGCGCTGCGAACCGCCGAGCTGGAGCTGCGTGGCGAAGAACTGCGCAAGAGCCAGCGCGAACTGGAGCAGCTCGCCTACTTCGACCCGCTCACCGGCCTGGCCAACCGACGGCGATTCAGCGAGGACCTGCGCCAGCTTCTGGCCCTGAGCCTGCGCGGGATGGGCAGCGCCACGCTGCTGCTGATCGACCTCGACCGCTTCAAGGAGATCAACGACACGCTGGGCCACGATGCGGGCGATGCGCTGCTGGTCGAGGTGGCGCGGCGGCTTTGCGCCACCGTGCGCGAGGCCGATCGCGTGGCCCGTCTGGGCGGCGACGAATTCGCGGTGCTGTTGGCCGAGGGCGAGACCCCGACCGATGTGGAGGTGGCCGGCCAACGCATCGTGCTGGCGCTGGCGCAGCCGTTCGACAACGCAGGGGTGACCATTCCTGTCAGCGCCAGCGTGGGCGCTGCGCGTTGCCCGAGCCATGCGACCGACTCGGACACCTTGTTCAAATGCGCCGACCTTGCCCTCTACGAAGCCAAGCGCGCCGGGCGCAACACCTGGCGCTTGTATGGGCCCGCGACCTTATCGACAGACTCCGCTGCGGAGGTCGATCACCCCTGATCGGCGCAGGGCACGTCTGCCATGCGAATCCGTGCCTTCAATATGTCGAGAACATGCGCTGGATCTCCTGCGTGCTGCTGGTGCGCGTCAGTGCCAGCATCAGCAGGACCCGGGCCTTCTGCGGGTTCAGCGTGTCGGAAACCACGAAGTCCAGCTTGTCGTCGTTGGCCTCGCCGTTGCGGGCGACGATGCCGCTGCCGACCCGTGCGCTGCGAACGATGATCACGCCTTGCGCGCGCGCGTCGGTCAGCGCCGGCAGCACCTCCTTGTGGACACTGCCGTCGCCGACCCCGGCGTGGACGATGCCTCGGGCGCCCGCCCCGACCAGCGCGTCGACCGGCACCCGGCTGGCGTTGGCGTAGCCGTAGACGATGTCGACCCGCGGCAGGCTGTCGAGCCCGGCGATGTCGAACTCGGTCTCGAGGGTATGCCTGCGCACCGGCGCGCGGTAGAAGTAGGCCCGGCTGTCCTGCATGTAGCCAAGGAAGCCGAGGTCCGGACTGCGGAAGGTGTCAGCGGTCGAGGTGTTGGCCTTGGTCACGTCGCGGCCGGCGCTGATCTGGTCATTCAGCGCCACCAGCACGCCCTTGCCGACCGCAGCCTTGCTCGCCGCCAGCGCAGCGGCGTTGTAGAGGTTGACCGGCCCGTCGGCCGAGATCGCGGTCGATGGGCGCATCGCCCCGACCAGCACCACGGGCTTGCTGCTCTTGACCACCAGGTCGAGGAAGTAGGCGGTCTCCTCCAGCGTGTCGGTGCCGTGGGTGATGACGATGCCGTCGACGTCGCTCTGCGCAAGCAGTTCGTTGACGCGCTTGCCGAGCTTGAGCCAAAGGTCGTCGGTCATGTTTTCGCTGGCGACCTGGAAGACCTGTTCGCCACGCACGTTGGCCACCTTCTTCAGTTCGGGCACGGCATCGATCAGCCGCTGGACACCGACCTTGGCGGCGGTATAGCCGACGGTGGTGGTGCTGCTGGACCCGGTGCCGGCGATGGTGCCGCCGGTGGCCAGGATCGTGACGTTGGGCAGCTTCTGGGTCGCCGCGTCGGCCGTGGCTTGGGCCGGCGCGGTGGTGACGAAGCCGGCGCATAGCGCCAGGCTCAGTCCGAACTGGAGGGACTTGCGGATGATGTTCATGTCGATTCCTTGCACTGATTTGGAAGTGATTCGGCGGTCGCGGTGCCGGACTTCAGGCGACCGAGCCTTGCAGGACGGGAGCCTGTTCGAGCACTCCCTGCTCGTCGGTGGCGCCGGCCGGCAGCAGGTCGCCTTCCCACTTCGACACCACCGCGGTGGCGATGCCGTTGCCGACGACGTTGGTCGCGGTGCGGCCCATGTCGAGGAACTGGTCGATGCCCAGGATCAGCAGCAGCCCGGCTTCCGGAAGACCGAACATCGGCAGCACCGCTGCCACCACCACCAGCGATGCGCGCGGCACGCCGGCGATGCCCTTGCTCGACACCATCAGCACCAGCATCATGGTGATCTGCGCGGTCAGCGACATCTGGATGCCGTAGGCCTGCGCGACGAAGATCGCCGCGAACGCCTGGTACATCATCGAGCCGTCGAGGTTGAACGAGTAGCCGAGCGGCAGCACGAAGCTGGAGATGCGGTCCTTCACGCCGAAGGCGCGCAGCTGTTCCATCATCTTCGGATACGCCGATTCGCTGCTGGCGGTGGAAAACGCGATCAGCAGCGGCTCGCGCAGCAGCCGCAGCAGCCGCAGCATCGGCCGGCGGCCGAGGAACAGGCCGCCGGCGCCGGCCATCACCAGCCACAGCACCACCAGCCCGAGGTAGAAGCCGCCGATGAACTTGCCGTAGGTCAACAGCACGCCGACCCCCTGCACGGTGATGACCGAGGCGATCGCAGCGAACACGCCGAGCGGGGCGAACTTCATCACGAAGTCGGTCAGCTTCAGCATGATCGTGACCAGCTCGTCGATGAAGCGCACCGTGGTGGCGGTGGCATCGCGCGGCAGCGCAGCGATGGCGAAGCCGAAGAACAGCGAGAAGACGAGGATCTGCAGGATCGCGTTCGTCGACATGGCTTGCGCGATGCTGGTCGGAAACACCTGGGTGACAAAATCGCTCAGGTTCAGCGCCGAGGTCTTCAGGTTCGTCGTCGCCCCTGCGTCGGGCAGCGGCAGCCCGAGCGCGGAGCCCGGTTGCAGCAGGTTGACGAACACCAGCCCGAGCGCCAGCGAGACCAGCGAGGCGCTGACGAACCAGCCGAGCGCCTTGGCGCCGACGCGGCCGACCGACTTGGCGTCGCCCATGCTGGCGATGCCGGCCACCAGCGTGGCGAAGACCAGCGGCGCGACCACCATCTTGATCATGCGCAGGAA
>Ga0105239_10000317_pt1 | contig 71156 bp, 70 predicted proteins | sample KBSC44metaG_FD_92761 | JGI IMG/M metagenome (GOLD analysis project Ga0105239, IMG submission 92761) | Corn rhizosphere microbial communities from Kellogg Biological Station, Michigan, USA - KBS C4-4 metaG | ecosystem: Host-associated > Plants > Roots > Rhizosphere > Soil | place: Michigan, USA...
ATAGAACACATAGTCCACACTGCCTGTCCTTATTGCTTCGCCTCACCGCTCCCAGTGCGACGACTCGATGCTGATCGGCGGATTTCTGGGTTCGCACTAAACAAAAGCTTCGGGGCTCCGGGTACAAGCTAATGATAGCGAGACGACGATTCCATGTTGATGCCCCTGAAGGCGTTAATCTGATTACCCATCCACAATGGCGTCGAACCGTGTCCGACCATGCGGAATTCCCTAAAGTCCAATTTGTCAAACCCGCCGTTGCAGCCTGGTCACCTAGTGGCGAGTAAACCTTATGCTGAATCAGCGCCCACAACAGGGGGCAGAGGGTGGACAGAAACTGGGGCCGAATTCAAGCCTTGTCGCTGTCGAGACATGATCCCTGCATTATTCCCAGATGAAATTGAATGCCTTTCCCTAATCTGGGTATCATGCAACATCTTTGATAGACTGAGCCCCTCTTCAAGCGTGGAGGTGTGGCTGCACGGGTCATAGAATAACCACTCTACGACAACAGGATACTATATGAATGAGCTTGACTCCACCCTAGGTAATGCCTACCTACTTCTTCGCGACACTTGACCTTCACGGCATGTGCTTCGAGGCACTGTCGTTGAATCTCATCTTTAGTACTCAGTGCCTTCACGAGCGTTTATGATGGCTTCCGAACAACCAAGTTCCTATACACGAATACCAACTGCGGAGGAACCTCACCATGACCCAACCATCACCCCACCAGCTACCGATGAACCCATTTCCCCTCTAGATCCAACAGAAAATGCAGCGAACCCGATTATCTTACATCCACGCCCGCAGCGTTAGTCCGTCCCTTGTCCTGCTTCGTGTAAATATTCCTAATCGGTGTAACAGGAACAGAGACTCAACGCACGGACCGATCCGAGACATTTGGCATTGACCCAACCAGGCGCCATTCTTCGCTCAGCACCTTCACACAACGACTTTACGGATCGGTGGACCCGTCGCTGCACAACCTGATAGAAAAGAATCCATCCGCCAGCGGCACGACCCGAGAGTACCGCCATCACAAGCAGCGCAAACGGTTACTGCGCTTGACCATCGGCGAGTGGGTGAACTCATTGCTGCTATGCCTCACATATTTCGGAATCCTGTGGGCTTACTCTAAGATGGACTTTATTGATAAGAGGCAACGAAGAATTTTCAATTCGTTGACGACAGGAAACTCACTTCTCCTGGGTGTGAACTTGGCTGCTTCGTTGAGAAGCTATGCAAAGTTGCTTCGTTGGAGGATGCTGGCGAAAACCCACCGGCCGCTCGAGACGTTCGACCTCGTCATGGGCTGCGACAGCCTGATCAACGTCCTCAAACTTCTGCGCAAGGCGAAGAACACCAAGAATAAATGGCTGCCGTCGAGGACGCAGTTGTTGTGTCTTTTCTGGCTGCTGATTCATCTTGCAATCACAGTCTTGGTGGGTATCATCGGTCTCAATTATGGTCTCGAGACGTCGACAGACTACGTGATTTTCGAAAAGGGCACATTGTCCATCCTTGACCTAGATGCGCTCTCCACCGGTAACTATCTCTCTGATCTGGGCGGTGTTCAGGCGTGGGGGATTCGTGGACTAGTCACCGATCCCTTGGGCTCGACTGCCGACTTAGAGTATCGCCAGAGCTACTATTCATCGTTCAATGGGTACACACTTTACTATTTCCAGGATAAGAATGCCAATGACACCACGACGGGTCGTATCACGAGTCGCTACATCGAATCGTACGCGTATTGCCATGGCTATCGTGTGACAGAGGGGCAGTATGGGAACATGTCATATGTCATCTACAATGATGGCACCAAAAACATCAATCAAACGCTGCCAGAACGACCAGGTCCAGGTGGTTTACTAGCCATGTCCAGATTCAATTCTACCTGTGGGGCCCGCTGCACCGACATCAATGCCTTCCAGGCGGAATCGTTCCCAACGGCACAGATCGACGACAACGACAATTTTGACCTGTATGAGGGACGATTCTTTGTATGTAACAACACGGTGCCGGAAGTCGGAGATGACGTTGAGGAAGTGATGCCAGAGTACACCGTAGCAGATCTCACAGCCAGAATGCTTGCTGGAGCCCTTGGTTGGAGCTCTGATGTTCCGACTGCGGACGGCAAGTCGCTATACATGACGTATACCAACACATCTCAAATTGGGTTCTATCAAACTCCCAACGAGACACAAATGGCCAACTTGATCTCAGAATTCACGATGGGCGCGGTGTCCTTCATGGATGACTCTGGGGCGGCGTCTCGCAAGTACGTGACAAGTTCCAATCGACCGATCGCCGCGCAATATCTCCATGTGACATGGAGATTTGCAGCTTCGATTCTGGCGGTGATTCCCTTCATCCACTTCTGGACCTTATTGGCTGTGATTTCCTGGGCAAACCACGCGATCATTAAGGACGACAGCCATCTTGCGATCGCAAAGGCATACCATTCTCTTTTGCAGCGCCTCGGTGATACCGGCTGCCTCCTTCAAGGCGACGAAATTGTCCGCGTCATGGAAAATCCACTGGTCAAGTATGGATCCTCCAGCAGCCGGACGCAGGACGGCTATCTCCATGTGGATGTCTTCGAGAAAGGCGATGTCGTTCAAATCGACGGCCCTTTCCGAGAAGGATGGTATGACGGAAGTGGTACGACTCAGAAAGCGAGCGATCAGAAAGCGATTCAAATTGAACTGTGTCAACGTCGGCGGTACAGAGATATCGATGCCGCAGACTATTTTTAGTTTACAAAGAGATTCGTGAAGATAATAAAATTCCTCTGGACTTTGAGTTCCAACAGCTTCATCGTCCTACCGTGCCTTGATATACCACAGTACCCAAGAGCAAATGAACGTTTGGTTATGCGCAGTGTTATGGCTTGCGAGAATGTCCTTGTGAATCCAGGCATTTCTTTGCTATCATCTTTCGATGACGTCTTTTTGCACACTGGGAAGAGGATGTGATTTCGGTTGGCTCTTCGTAGCGGCGTGCGTTGTAGACGAAGATGATGCCGTGATCTGAGTTTCACTTTTAAGGGCATTTGCGCGGTTTTGTTCTTCGTTCTCGAGGCATCGACCTAGATAACGCCAATACTACGACACCGGTAGGATCAGTATTGCTCAAAGTAATGCAAGTAATAGGCGCCGGGACAAACCTCAGACAGAGCTCTCTGACTACTTGATTGAGCGAGTTGTGCGTTCTGAGCCTGATCCATCGTTGAATCTGTTCGCAGATCCTGGTGTTGAAAAGGCCCTATTGCGTGCTCGAGCTTGATGAGACTTCCAAACTTGGAGCGTTGTCTGTGGCTAATGGCCTGGGGTACGTCGGCCCTTGTTAGAATGATGGTGGCCCTAGTATGTAGAGATCACGCGAAGCAAGCCCCCCGTGTCGATATAGGTAGTGGGTGCCGATCTGGGGTAAGGTTGCTGATGTGTGGGAGACTTGTTGATCTGCTGAACGAAGTAAGGCACCCCTGAGAAATAGAATGCACTTGTGACCATCTAAGTCTGGAGAGGATCACCATGGCCTTTTAGGAATAACTGTACGTCGTCAGGAATGAGATTGTTCCCTCCAAAGCTCTTATAACCAACTCACTGTCAGAGGTGTTGCTTGACCTTCAGTCTGGTATTGATATTTATGTTTCTAAGCCTCGTCCTAGACACATCCATAGCACGGAGCGATCGCTGAGATATATGATGGCAGATGGGGGTCAGGTGGTATCGAGCAAACTAGACCCCCTGGGCTGAAGTCGGCAAGTGTTCTTCGACGCCGAACCAGGAGAGTTCATACGAGGTACCGTGTGCAAACTCCGAATAGGGTTACATATGCAAAAGCCAATACCTCTTTGGCGCATATATCTGGCATAACCCTGGTGGCGTCGCAGGAAATCGCTTGCATCATCAGGCGCTTGACACGTTCCCCAGTCATCCGTACTAAGTATGTGCTCCCTGAACCATGAATACCCGAATTTGGTAATGGTAATGGATGAGTATGAGGATCTGGGATCGCATTTCGCGAGCTATGCTCTCCGTATTCAACCATGCCTTCGATGTTTGATGGAGCGGCTTTAGGCTTAGCCGGGTCCAGGGGTCCACGTAAGTCCCATTGTATTTCACCACAACAGAAAATGTCTCTTGGCCAGTCGCAAACATTTAATTCAGCCTTAAACTCCCGTCGTCAGCAAATCAAACAGCGGTGGGCCCAGCGAACGAGGCTCCCTGGCCCCCAACGACCAGGATGTTCGATTTAGCTCCTCCTCTCCACTCAGGTCTCGAGATCCTCCGTTACCAAAGCTCTTCGGTCGATGGGGGAAGTGCCAACAATTTATGTCGTTAGCTTGCCTTGGACCCTCTCGGCTCTTCCCTAGAATGGTAGGTGTGCTTACTGTACATCAACCTGCATGCTAACCAGTTAAGCTCGACCACTCCTTCTAAGTCAGTCTATTTAAGCGAAGCAACGCCCTAAAGAACAGACGCCATGGCCTACAAATCGTCAAACGGCACCAATCTGTATATTTACCAGCCTACGTTGGGGGGTTGATAGCCTTGGTTGAAAGGCTGGTTCAGTACTTTTCCGGCGGGAGTTCGGAACCCCTCAGATACCTTCGGGCTTGATAGCTAGCTGGGAAGGTTAACTATGTCGTGGGCTATCCGTGAACGGACCGAGGCCGAATATTTCAATTTTCATTCGAGACGCAGCATGCAGTCATTTTGTTGGTTCAGGTACCGAGCTACGCCGTGCGCTAACTATCTACATTGTCGCTATACCATCAGAGATTTTGGGATTATAGACCGCCTCACTCACAGCCTTCTCATCACGATCAGTCAAAAGGTTTGACAACCCAGGTAGCTCTTTATCCTGACTGAGGCAAGTGTAAATTGGAAACTATCGACCACCGGACGACTCGCATGTCATTAATCGACACCAAGTAGATTGCTTATATCGTTCTTCTCATGATCGCCGAGGCTCATCAGAATTACCATTGTATCACCTCCCGAACAGGCGCTCGAAAATTCCTCTCCGCACTTGCAGCCCGCTGATAGCAAAGAATAGCTTTCCGGTGTTCAGGATCAAAGATAGGACACGCCTCGGATGTTCGTGCCCAGTCCGGCACGTCGGCGCAGGTCCTGACGACTCCAAGCCCACTCTCCTCTATTTCGACGATTCTCTCTGCCACACGAGCAGCAAGCACGCCGTCCCACATGCCTTCTTGTCGAGGATAGGCATACAGAAGGCGGATCGCCCTTCTCCGTATCAATGGATCACGACAACGGTGTGCAACATCGTACAATGACTCAACAATACCGACATCAAGCGTGAAAAATGTTTTCCGCTTCGGGGAGGAGGTTCTGACCTGTGGTGAAGACGCTTGGAGTAGCGATTCTGCAATATCAAGAGTATGTTCGAATGTCGCATTATAGTTGTCCCACAACATTTGATTATCGAATTCAGCATCTCTCGATAAGAGGTCTAATGAGGATTGGAAACCCAGTTGCTTCATCTTAAGAGTTTGCACTGCATGTTTTTCTTGGTCACTCATGCTGTGATCAAGTGCAGTAGTCATGGCTTTAAATGCCATTACCCAACGATTAAAGACATCAAGGTAGAGTTCGACAGAAGCATGGTCGCTAGCTTGATGTTCTGGGTTAACATCACTCTCGGGATCTGACGAAAGTTGAGACTGAGTGTATAGGTGGCAGTAGAAGTCGAGACAGTCGCGTGCCTGCACCACAGATGAGAACGCTTCAGGTATTCTAGACCGACTGGTTGGGAGTTGAGTGTGAGACGCCGTACGCCACGCAGCAGAACCAACCAACTGTATCTTATCAGCATAGGTCTTCCCATCAGGCGGAGAACCTATATATGATTCGAACTAAGCTTACCCCTACAGCTTGGGCTTCAAGTCTTTTCAATTGGCACTCAACGATCTCCAGCAGTGGCTGCGATGCTTTGGGGACCGGGGTAAGACTGCCAATCACAAGCTCATTAAATATTTCACGGAGCCTTTTGACGAGGAACAGAACCGACGCAAAATGACCTCGGATCATCTGTGAAAGGTTCAGTCAGTCAGTTATTCGAGAATCTCCTCTTTTGGTTGCAGTACGGAAGCGACAGCACACACCTCGATGCAGATGAAGATCAAGCATGGCGCTACGAGAGTCTCCACATTTACCGACAGGTCTCTGCGCTGGACCTGTTCCAGGTGACGACGAATTGCAAGATTGTACTGGACGAGGCCAAACTGACCGCCGGAATCATGGTCAAAGAGAGAACCTTCCTTCTCGAACTCCTCATGCATAGAGGCAAGAGCAACCAGACCATGCCGGACACCTTCATCCTGGCTTGCGATCTGAAGAACAATGATGTTCCAGAATTCACAATTATAAAAGCCCGACAGCTGCGAGCTAGTCCGCCCGTGGAAATAATAAAGAGCTCGACGCTCATTTATGGATGAGTCAAAGAGCGAAGGTGGTGGCGTTAGCGAACAAGGTGGAGTTGTGGCTGGATTTTGAACGGTAGAAGCGTATCCATCACATCGGCGGAATGTCGATAAACATCTCGTGCAGCTTGGCTTAGTTTCGTCGCACCTCACTCGACGAACTAGATGCAGCATCCTTGATTAGAAAATGGCTGACAATACACTCTATGAAACATCGAGACATACTCCTAAAAGTAACGAGTCAGTACATCGGCCAAAACTCTGGGATGGAGAGTCAACAGACTTGCACGTTATACAACCCGACCGGGTCTTAGGGGCATACGATCGTTTGCGTTCACCAGGCTTTACCCTGGGCATCCTGAATGCCTCGTACGACCAGAGGGTTCAATCCGTTTCAGGAATCTGGGCAAATCCGCAGTACAATTTGCTTTGGTGGTACGAGACGACTCGTTCTGGATTGTAGATGAGTAGGTGTAGCTGTCCATACGAGATAGCGACTGAGCGGGGAGATTGACTCGAGGGTCGGGCTTATGAAGACTTTGGTAAGGCCAACTTAAGGCAGCCGAGAAATCCAAAAAGCTGGGTATGAAACAGCTTTGTGGTGTTAGGCTCAGTGTCCTTACGAGCCATCGAATCAGATAACAGATCCAGCCCCACTATGAACCTGAGGAAGTCAGTTCGCAGCACTAATATGTCAGGGAATTAACCGATGTCATCGTTCGAAAGTCAAATATACTACGAGCTACAACTGTGGCAGATTATGATCCAAGCAACAGCTTTTAATAGTATACCTAGGTGGCTTGTGCAATTGCGCAGAGGGCTGGCTAAATGAGAAAATTCGAGGTTTCGAGTTTGATAGCTTGAGGACGGCACCTTTGAGCCCGAGGTATATAATGGTTAATTCATCTCTTCATCTGGACCATTATTCTATTCTGTATAACCTCCCTGTTAACTAGGGATATCAATTCTATACAACATGGCGACAAATTGCAAAGGTACCTCTCCAACAACAGCAGCCTTTCCAGCCTCCCACAATTGATCTCTCAATCTTTTGCTAACTGTGGTATTTTCCATAGCCGTCACTACTCCTGATACGTTTTGGAGTTTCTGCCCATCCTCGCCCGCTGCATACCTCTTTGCCATTCTCTTTGGACTGACAATGATTGTACACATCACTCAAGGAATTTACTATCGCAAAGCTTATACCTGGGTCATCTCAATGGTCGGTGCAAATTCGATTCCTCGACGCTCATACTCTCATTAGTGGTGTTCGTGGTTACTTACTGGGCATTGGTGAAAATAGGGCGCACTCTGGCAGGCTGTGGCTTACATATTCCGAGTTCTCAGTATCCAGCAACCTGCAAGTTTCGGGAACTATGCCGCCTGGTTCACCCTCATACTGGTATTGCTACCCTCCAACATCCATCCTGAAACCTACATGTATGCGCAAATTTGCTGACTATCTAATGTAGGTGGCACCACTATGGGTTAACGCGTTCGTCTACATGATCATGGGGCGAATGGTCTGGAACTATGTCCCTACTGCAAAGCTACTCGGAATCAAGGCGTCGAGATTCGGCGCGTACTTTGTAATTCTGGATATCATGTATGTTTCATTCCTTTGACGACCATTAACGGCAGCTCTGAAAGCGTTGCAGTGCTTTTGTCATCCAGGTGTACGGAGCAGCCACTGCGACGAGTGAGGAAAATACCGAGTCTCAAACTTTGCGAGGTAAGACTTCTTTCGGTGCGTCCAACGCGGCCTGGAACTCACGAACGGCATCTTGTTAGGCCTCCACATCTACATGGCTGGGGTAGGCATCCAGCAGATTTTCATCGTCATTTTCGTACTCTTCGCCATCAAGCTCCACATGGTGCTCCTTCGCAGCGAAGGTTTGGCCAAACAGACTCAATCAAGAGCCCTGATATTGCTATACACGGTGTATGCAGTTCTAGGGTTTGTGACAGTACGTCTATCCATCCGAAAATACTTCAAAGTCTTCACGCTACTAACTTCGCATTTTCACCACCAGCTGCGTATAATCTTTCGGTTGTGCGAGTATTCCGAAGGTCTAGATAGTACGATTCCTAGTCACGAGGCCTATCAATACTGTCTCGACTCTTTGCCCATGTTGTTTGCGTCAGTGCTACTGAATGTGGTGCATCCAGGTCGAATCATGCCAGGGAAACAATCAAATATTCCGTCGCGCAGGGAACGAAAGAAGAATGGAGTCTCTTGCAAATTTGAACCTCTAAAATTTGAACCATGTGAGGCTGGATCAAGGAGCTGAGACTTCCGTGGTGCCGCAACTTGCAAGCTTGGGCATCGGCAAGCCGCAAGTGGTAGGTTGGTGTAGGGTGATGTCCCGGGCTATCATACTGTGGCGCTAGAGACATATGAAATGTCAGGATTGTATCAAGAAAGATAGAAATTGGAAGATTTTTGGCATCCAGGAAGTGTGCTGTTTCATGTATTGTCAATGCGTGATCTCATTTCGGTGGACGACGCCGAATCCGCGGCTCTAACTGAGTGCTTGCGATCCTCGCTCAGCCTCTCTGCCGATCACGGCAGGTACATACACATAAAATACTCTCCACGAGGTTATCTATATACTCGTTGTGAGAGAGACTGTTTGATATAATTTCGATAAATACCATGTAGATCGTGCTGCATATATTTCTCACGAAGCTTCACGACGCCTCCAATGCTGCTGGGGAGTTCCACGAATTAAAGCTTAGGCTGCCAGACCCCAAAATATAAGCTTAAATCTTGACTTGCTTCAGGCAAGTTCCAACTAGTGTCAGAATCCAACGTCAAGCTTATCTCAGCTAAACTAAACTAAATCTTTCTTTGAGCTTTTCATACATTCATGCAAGAGGCTGATACAGACATTTCACGCCATCTCGGCCGTACGATCTCCCAACATTTTGCTTTCATACTGTGCTGCCTCGGCAACTCAATTCAATTCAACCTCCGAGAGTGCTTCAAGGGGGCAACGACAGCGGCAAGCAAATCAAAATTTCATTCTAATCCACTAGTTACGGCCGCTGTTGCTTCACGTCTGTTCTGCGTGGCGACGAGTTTTGTTTCGCTGTTATTCGGCAAACAACGGCTGGTGTAGGTCTACTCCAAGGACTCATGAGACTTCGACTACCACAGCCAAGACCATGCGCTTAGCACACGTACACTGCCACGGGCCGATATCTTATGCACGATCATTAGCTTTGCAAAATGCGCTTTTGGAGCGACATTTCCGGTATAAGGACATGCTGCGTGGTCACGCGAGGAAACCGCAGCGTGATGATGACGAGGGCGACGAGATGTCGGGATCAGCTCGACACCATCCGGCTGGTCAGCTATCTCCTGATCTAGCAAAGGCCATCAATGGCGAAGAGCCGCTCAGCCTCGGCCTGCCAGACCCAACACTGCTCACGTTCTCGACGGCACCGACCTACACTGTTGGGCGGCGCCATCTCCAGAACAACCCCATCTCAGCCGGGCAACAATCCTTTCTCACCGCAGGCGGCGCCGCGACCTTCCACGCGTCTCCACGTGGGGGACTGCTCACGTACCACGCACCAGGCCAGCTAACAGGGTACCTAGTCGCTGATCTACGCCGCCTGGGTATCACGCCACGGTGCTGGGTCCGCCTTCTCGAGAATAGTGTGATACGGACGTGCGCTGCGTTCGGCGTAGAGAACACCGCTCGCACGGATGATCCAGGTGTCTGGATTCAGGGCACAGAACGTAAGATCTGTGCTATTGGCGTACAGGTGTCAAGGGGGGTGACGAGCCATGGTGTGGGCTTGAATGTTTTTGATCATGTGATTCCCGAGAAGCGGCGCGACAAGTATGATTTCACTGCAGAGCAGGAAGCGTCCAAGTCGTTTGATGCCGAGTCTAGGGGGTATCTCTCTTGGGGATTCAGTCGTATCGTTGCGTGTGGGCTGGAGGGAAAGAGTGTTACTTGGTTGGCGCGGGAGCAGGCACAAGTAGGCTCAGGTGCGAGCCCGCTGTTCGCGAGATTTCGAGACAATGGCCCTGCGGGGCTGGGCCTGATGGCTTCGGTTGGGGACGTGTTTGCCAAAGAGCTCGCGAAAAGCATCAATGAGATGGGCGGTGCCGGAAAGGAGAAAGTTGACAGCGTGTATCGCCTTGGTGATGATGATGTGGTCGAATGAGTCCTGAGTGAAAAGGGGGGAGGGCAGATATCTCACCACAAGAGCGCTTCTGCAAGAGGGGGCCCTGGGTCATTCTACCCTCCGTCTCGCTTCTCTCAACAATGAGCCGCCCACCCCTCAACTTGAGTCACCTGGCGTCCCAGCTTGTGGACATGGATATGGATAGGCGAAAGAACGGCTCAAATTCGAGTTCGAATCCCACGTCTCACGCAAGACATTCCAGCCGACGAGCATCGGGAACGGCACTTCCCACTTCCCATATCCGAAAAAATACCCTCCTCGATCTACCGACAGCTAAAAGCACATTCACTTTAGGCGGTGTGGTGCAGTGCTGAACCGTACGTGAGCTTACTCGCTCGCTCGCTCGCCACCCCATGCACCGCATTGCCGATTTAGTTAGGGTCGCATTTTCCACTGCTTTCGCTCCTATGTATGTACATGCGTACGTACCAAGGTCACACAACAGATAAACCAGGCCTTACGCAATCCAGCAACCAGACTATCAACATACATCACATACGAGGCCCTATGTACATCCATACCAAGATAGGTGGTCCGAGTGCAACCGGATTGTCAGAAACTTATCAGATACGAGGTTGACATGCGAGGTTCTGAGCTAGTCCAGCTGAAATGCAGGCTCTGCAACCTATCTTATCAATCACTCGCCTGCCTTGCCTGCCTGTCCGCCTGTCCGCCTGCCTGCCCCTGGCGGGGCCCCTGCTCAGCTGTATGGACCTACAGTCCAGACTCATGCACCATCAAGGCGGAAGGAAAGGGTAGCGAGCAATACATCCGATACATCAGCAAGGAACCAGGGCGCATGCCCAGGAGCAGAGACGGCGATGAGGACCTGACTCATTGCACCGCGCAAGCGAGGCAGTGTCGATCCTATCCGCAAACAACGACGAGAGTGCATCCGCGAACACGAGGTACCGAATTGCCGGGACCGGAATACCAGTGGAAACAATCTCCGCACCAATACGGGTGCACCGGTGGCCAAGCGCCAAGGGCAAAGGGCCATTGTTCCTTCCGCTGGCATTGACAGGTCGCAAGGGTGACGTGTTCTGGACTGGGCACGCCTTGCGTTGGACTTTCATGAGGGGGACGCATCGTCCCACTGTACGTGCAAAGTTGAGATACTGTCATCCGGGGTGGCGGAAGCAGGAAGCAAGGGTGACCTGGGATGTCGTCGATGAACTAAATGTCCTACGGAGTCTCGAGTGTCTGCTTCGGACTTCGCATGGAGAGGGAGGAGAGAATTAAACGGTTTGAGAAAGAGGGGCCGACCCATGCCACCTGCCCTTGACCCTGGCCAGGTCTTTTGGTTACACCGAGTACCTCAGGACTGATCCTACGCCCAACCCCAAATTGCCGTCCAGGGATTCACGTAATACATCGCAGGCAAGACATTGTCTGCTCTGAGCCTCTAAAGCTTCAATATTGAGATCAAACGAACACTTGAAGTGGATATATACGGAATAGGGACTTAGTTACACTGCTACTACTTGCTGACTTCTTGATGATCGGTGTCGCGAGTTTGCCCTCTGCGATCAAGCAGCTGGAGGACTTCACTGCACCGATGGTCCTGAATCTAGGATATCTACCTACCCACCTATCTGGGGAAACAACTGCCCCACTACCGGCGACAACAATCTGTAGACGGAAGTGAGGCATAAAACTCCATCCTGGATCGGAGGCCCGCCAGCTCACTGGCCTCCAGACATACATCCCTTCGACCCTCGTCCAGGGCCGGGGATGGCTGAAGCCGCCAAGCAACTCGAAGGATTAACTTCTCTTATCATACGGTGAAATGATGCTGTTACACAAATGTCAGCAACCCATGAACAGACATCTGGGGCTTTAATGGCACCAGGGAGGTATTTCACCCTGTGTTGAAATGACATCTTGGAGCCTAGACCACTGGGTTGGCAGGTCTGAGCGATGAAGTGAGGCACTAGTTGGCAGTAGATCAGATTAGCGAGGTGGAGAATCAGAAGAGGACAAGGGGACGAGTGGGATGATCTTGCAAGGATTGCCTGCCAGTGACCTTGGGTCTGCATAGAGGTGCATTCGACCTTGGAGATTAGTGGTAGACTCGTAACAGCCCTGACAGCAGCAGCAGCGATCCACGCTCCCTGGTTGGCTGGCGGAGGCCAAACTCGGTATACTAGTATACGAGTACGAGGATGCACAGCAGCAACAGAGTTGGTGTGGTCTGATCTACCGACTTCTTGTAGGAGTAGTCTGTATCCTAACTAGGGGAAGGCGAGAGTGGGATAGTAAATACTCAACTCGTTAAGTAGTTGCTGGTTCGTCCTGCAAGAGATGGTTGGGGCAGCAGGGGACTCGTGCATCTGCCATCCTCGCGTAAGTACTTACTCCACGAGAGGACGGTTTGATACGGAGCACTCCATCAAAGTTCGGCTGTCAAGAGTAAACCCGGTCCTCTGTCCCTTGGGCAGCAATGCATCGAGAGAGTCCTGCTAGGTCTTTGATACAGAGGTCTTAGCCTTTAGGTACGGCTCGTTTCGACATTTTAAGAGGTTAATTGAGATGGAGCTGGTCGATCATGAGGGACTAACATGTATGGTCAGTCGTGTAGAGTTGGCGTGGTTTAGCATGCCTGAAAGGTGGTCGAAAGGCAACATCAACAGTAACCACCACATCAACTGCAGGTGGGTATTCCGTACCTACTAGGAATGAACACACCAGGGAAATGATTCCGGATGCCCTAGTACGCCACCCAACAGGTACATGTAAAATACTAGTAATATCTGAAAGGATATGTCAGAGTCTGTGGGGGTACCTATGGCGTTAGTTGAGCTTGATGAGTTAGGAGATACCCCACACATACCTATGCTTCACCCAATATTTCCTTGCACAGAGATGATAAGATGCGCATTACGGTCTGCATCAAGGCATGCCCAGCCCTTTGAGGAACTTAGGAGGAGCACTTTGCTGGACTATGCGGCGACCTGGATCCACCCGGCACCATTATGGTCTGCACTCTAAGTAGTAACGAGTAGTACTATGTGGGACTCGGGATGACCAAATTTAGCCCAAGGGAAAGTATCGAGCGTGTCAAAGGCGTTTGACACGGGTATGGGTATTCAGGATACCTAGGTACCTTACGGAGTACAGCAGGATCAGAATAGGAGGTAATTGTGTACAGGCGCTTTGAATTTTGAATTTTGAATTGAATCGTCTAGGGTTTCCGAGGACTCATTCCTTAGTCCATTGGTCCCACCTATCGTTGAATGACGGGGATACAACGAGAGCTTGGAAGCTTGACCATGTCACTCTCTTCCGCTCTCCATTGCGCATCATCACTCCGTCGAGCTCTCAAGAAAGACCCACGTCCGCGATTTGAGAGGACCCATTAAAACTTGGTTTTGGCGGTAACGACAGAGTGGTAGTTAAAAAAGATAAAAACAAAAACAAAACACAATTCAACTCCACAATGCGGTAAAGACGGGCGCGCCCGGGCGTTCCTTTACGCAACAGATGCATCGCTTCCCAAAGACGTTCAGCAAGGACACGTCCAGTTCGCCAGTAAATGCTCAGTCGCAGACAAAAAAGGGCAATTGGTGTCTGCAGCAGCACCAAACAGAAAGAAATCGAGCCCCTGGAGCCATCTGGGTATGGCTCCTCCCAATGATTGCTCTCTCATCCCTTTGATTCATATCGGCCTCCAAACTCAACAAAAACTGGAGACACAGAGGGCTCAACGTTAAGCCTAGATAAATGATCGCTAGAGCACCACGACCACCAGCAATCACTCTTATCTGTTAAATCCTCATCGGTTAAGCGTGATCATCGTCATCATATCCATCGTGTCCATATTCGTGAACGTATCAACATCATCTTCAGCTGTGTTTTCCATACTCCTCATCCGCCTTCCACATTTGTGGTTGAAACTCGGCGTTCGTGAAATGGGCTTGGCTCAAAGCAGATGTGCCAAATGAACCCGGGTCCAGAGGAATTGTTTCATGGCGCCCTAGGTGGTAATCAAGGCAGCTTTTGTTCAATCTGATTTGTGGTTCCTTGGCATTCGGGGTGCTGGTGGAAATTGGGAAGTTGGTACTTGGAGTGACAGGGGACGGTGGCTGAGGACTCTGCGGAGATGGAGGAAAATGCTGTGAGAGTTGAGTTATAGGTTGAGAAGAGTAGTAAGAGTATGGTAAAGACTGTGATCTTATTGGTAGCTGGCGACGAGCGCCAGGCTGGACTGCTGAGGAAAAGTAGGGTGGTTGTGCCATAGATGGGGACTGGAAAGCCGTTTGAGCAGAACGGTTGTGGTTGGAGCCATAATTCGGACCGCTCGAGGGATATTGGGTGGAGGGAATAGCATGGAAGGGGATGTCGTTGGATCCTGGAAACATTCGGGATGACAGAGTGAGGGAATCTTCATCTCCTCGAAATTGATCAGGGGCATATGACACATATTGTGGGTTGTGGGTCTGCAACAGGACTTGAATCGGTTGATCATCCTTGTAGATGAGGTCGTAATGCCCACTGAGAACATGATTTAGCTCGATCTTGTAAAGGGGAAGGGACGGAAAGAAACTCACGGGCGGTAGATAAGCCGAATGGCAGGCCAGTGTTGAGAATTGAGAACAAAGGAATGCGGAGTCACTTCATCGCCAGTGCTCCGATCAAGATAGGAGACTTCAACGCCAATACAAGCGGGAGCGATAACGGCATCAGTCAGTGCTTGCAAGCCAATATGATCGATTTCTTGATTGGCAGGGTCAATCCTAGTCAGGCGATATTGGTCAATAGAAATTTCTAGGAAGGGCTCGTAGCGATCTGGTTGCAGTTGCATAAATGAACTCGTCATCATCTAGAGTGAATGACAATCAGCGGGATGAATTCAGCATAGGATTCAGACTCAGTGGACCGACCTTGAAATGGTAAACGATGGAATTCGACATGTTCTCGTCGTTCATTGCTTCCATGAGCACCGCCTCGGACTGATCACCACGTGCAATAGCCTTGTGGAGATCGTCAAATAAGTCCCAGGTGTAATCGAACATGTCAACGATGATATCATAATCAATGCCAGCAGTACGCATGGTCTGCTCAAAACTCTGCAGGCGGACCTTTTCTTGTACAATCAAATCAGGGTCGCCAGACTTCAGCAGGATTTCGAAATAACCGAAGACGACACCTGCAAATGGAACTGATGAGATGGGCCAGCATGCTGCAGGATGATTGGGACTCTTACCACGCCAACCGCATTGGCCATCGCCTTTGATAGGGCGATAGGCGGAGTGAGTTGCTGCCAACGCCTAAAGATGGTCAGCAGCTGGAAAAATGGGCGAAATGGTTACATACAGTAGTTTTGAGTACATAAGTAGGATCGGCTTGAGCATATTCGCTTACAAGGTCGGATAAACTCCTCTTGTCTCCAACCAGAGGGCCCTAGGTGACGATTTAGCGTCAGGACGATTGAGATTGGTCAAGGATCGTACTGGAAGATTTGCTTGATATTGATCGGACAGGCGTTGGAATTGCTCCATTTCATCAGCGTCTGGAGTTGCCATGGTTGAACCCGAGCAATGGGAGGGCGGAGGGGTAAAGTAGTCAGAAGTCTGATTCCAAGCAACATTAGTCCTGGTGATAGGAGTGTTTTGGCATGGAGGAGGGTAATAATGATGGCAATGGTAGGACCACTGGACAGGAATCTGCTGATATGGTTGAGGGTGAGGTTGCGGCAGAGGTTCCTGGCGATGGTCCTGGTAACGACTGTGGGGTGCGGGATGGGCGAAACGAGGCGGCATCTCCCCAAGACAAATGAGAGGGAGTCTACAGCTCAACTCGTGATGATAGAATGAAAACAATAGAATAGATCAAGGGGAATGGGACAAGGGCCGGATGGAGGGACGGGAGGTAATATGGCTAGAGCGGGTAAAGCATGATCAAGCGACCAAGTTAGGTATGGGGAGGGAACAGAAGAGAGTCCCGGGCCACAGATATGTGGTTTGCAAGAGAATCGTGGTGGTTCGACGAGGGTGGTGGTGACTGAGAGGATGACTGACTTACAGTTGACAATGGTCACAAGAGTGGATGTTGAGGAGCTATATGCAGGCGAAGGAGGACTAGTCGATATGATCGATGGTCGAGGAAGGTGAGCAAAACAGAGGAAAGCAGGGCCGTGAGCTGCGAGCAAGGGAATGGAGGTTCAGTTGAGTTGACAGACGATATTCGGGTTAGTGTTGGAACTTGGAAAGAGAAGTCGAACGAGGGCGTCTGCTAGACTCGAGCGCCAATGCAGGCAGGGCTTCGGGCCTGGGGACAGCCCTGGGTTGAGCCCCGGTTCGGATACGGAGGATGAGCGTTGCTAACAAATAGAGTGGGAGAAGAGTGGGAGTCGAGTGGAAGTGTCGGAGCCAATCGGGGTGATTGAGGCGAGGGCCTCGTACACTGGAACTGGGTGTGTGAAGGCGAGTGGGCAGGGGTTGGGTGTAGATGTGGATGTGGAGGCGGATGGAGACGAGCCTGAGAATGAGATGACCTGAAGTTGCGGTGGGAGGGGGACGGCAGACACTGTGTGGAGGTGCGCACAAATGATGGACAACTGACGCGCTAAGTGACTGGGATGATGAGGACAAGGAAGAGGGCGAGTACGAGCATTCGAGGGATGATCATCGATCACTGATCAGTGAGGTAGGTAGTGGTGGTGGTGGAGGAGGAGGAGGTAGACAAGTGGAAAAAGGAATCGATAATGGACGATGAGATACAACAGAGTAAAGAATAATTGACAGAAGAAGCTGCTAATTCTCGCGAGTATCTCGCTGCTGTCTTCGTGGTTTGTGGCGGGGAGATGATCAGATAGATTGGTTGTAATGAAGACAAGCCACTGCTACTCAATAATACGGCGTATGTACGGGTTACAGTTGGTATGTAGGAGGTCGGACTGACATTGAAACGGTGCATGGTGCAGAGTACGGAAGGCAAGTTTAGCTTGTCTTTACAGAGTAATACAGGCACCTCAGTACGGAGTACATAATGACCTAATAGTTCTTAGTTTAGGTGGCCAGGTCAGGCAGGTGAGGTATTAACTAATAAGAGGAGCACTCACTCCGTGCTCGTATCTTGTAAGGTCTGGATGAGAGAGCGCCGAGGGCCGGTTCAAGCACCACCTGGGCATGTTTCAACAACGATTTTGCCGTTTGGAACTCGGTACAGAAAACGGATATTGTGACAAAAATTCGGATCAGGATGATCAACCTTGGGAAGCTGGACGTCAATTGATTGCTTGAATTCACCTTCCGTTTTCTGCCCCAGCATCAAGTCCAGATGGTCTTTCCTTCATTAGCACTCCACGCAGAACGCTACGTCGAGATGGACGGATGGAGGGCACCCTCAAGGCCCATGTTCATGCGCACTCTGTGCGGCCTACATACTCCTTACGAAGTCCTCCCTCATCCTACATCCTCTGTGCCACTGGCAATCTATGTCCACTTACAAACCCTGCCAGTGTTGGCTGTTGCACTGTTACACTGTTGCACCTGTCATCGCCTGTCAACTTGTCAATTTCTTCAGCGGCTTGCGGGAGGGGATTCCTTGTACGAGTAGGGATGGAGTACAGCAGGTACGTACATGCAGACATGATACTGGGAGTCAAGAGCGAGCGCCATCTAGGTCTAATTCCCTACAGGCTACAGCCACACAAGCGAGAACGAGAACAAGAATCCCATTTCTCATCATTTCCATTCCCCCTCCAATCCCCATCTTCCTCATGTGTCTGTCCATCTTGACACTGTCTTGACAATATCTGTCCATCCGAAAATACCTGCACCCAACCCTGCTACATTTACGGAGGACCAATCTCGACCTCGGGCAGTCATCCTCGACTCAGCTGCCCTACCCTCCAATCCCTCAATCCTCGTCATGGCTCCCGCTTAACCCGGGCGTGGCTTTCGGGGAACAAAGGGTGCACTTCCTACCGCCCAATCTGAGGGCATATCCACCTCCCCTCGCCAGTCACACTTCACGAGGCCATGACTACAGTTCACCACTCACCAACCAAGGCCGTCGCTATTGACATCCATCAGCCAAATTAGTTCCCGCAATTGTCCTTTGTCCCTCGACCCTCCATCCTCCATCCTCCACCCTTCTCAGCAATTCCTAAATACGGAGCAATCCGTACCGAGAATATGACCTAGTATCTATGTACCTAGGTGCCTATCAACCTCGTACAGTCGACAGATATACAGATGCTATTATTGTCCTCGAGTCAGGCTGGCGTCTCCAATCTGACGTGCCCATGGTTACACTACAGACGAGTAGCGACTTGGATCTGCACTTCTGAGTTTGATCTCCAGTTCCATCTCTTATTGAGTGGGCCCGACGGCCGAGGGGGCCCATCGGCACTTGCTCCTCTCGTCCCCTTGTCCCCTTGTGCCCTGGCTTCATTCAGCCACAGCCCACAGAATTATCAATAACCCTTCGGCTTCTGCCAGGAGCCGTCCCTTCTACCGAGCCCCTCGAACGGACGACGGATCACGAAGGACTAGGAAGGACCCTCCCAACGTCTATTGGGACCTCATTCATTGAATCAGTCATGACTTCTATTACTGCACATATCTCACCTGCTAAGTCCTTCTTTTACTGGCAAGCCAAGGTGCAGCGCCATAGTTGTCTGGAGGACGGGATACATAGTACAGTAACTCCTCTCCCACACAGTTACGACTACTTCCTACTTCGTACTCGCCAACACCCTTGGACCCTGACATCCTCGCGTCCAACCACCGCCTCCAACCTAGGCTCCTCTTCTCCCTTGTCCTCCTATTTTACTCCTTTCAGTTACCTTCTAGCCATTTCCGTTCAACGGACTTCATTCCCTTCGACAGCCAACCTGGATCCCTGAAACCTCGACTAATTCACTTCTAGCCGACAGTACGGAGTACACACCTTCCAAGCTTTCGATCTCACGCAAGCTTCAGATCTGTCCCTGTCTGGCCCTTGCCCTTGTTCCTTGGCCCTCCTTGGTGCCTCTGGCTGCCTTCTCTGCTCCATGCTTGTATCACCACCTTGAGGTGCGGTGAAATATCTCCATCCAATATGATTCGCTCTCTCGTCAAGGGCCATCATGCACTCAGACTTCCTCCAGCACCCCCGCCTCTAGCCTGCCTTAGCAGATCCATCTACTCCGTAATGCCCTCAATTCTCAACAACCTACGAGGGACCTCAGACCTGCAAGCGAAGGTCAACCGATCATCGTTCGCCTAGCACCTTCCTCACCGGCTCCCCTTCTCACTTCTCACGAGCATTCTGCACGTTCCCAACTTGGCTCCCTTGTTCGAGGAGGGACTCTGTGCTAACTTTACCTTGGGAAGCTATCCATCCTCGTTTGCTTGCCTTCACTTGTGCTGTTGTAGTGGCGTGTATCCACTTTTGCCACCAAGTCTACCAACTTAGTCACCTGAGACTCGCGGTCGTGCTGGTTGCGTGCTTTTAAGTTCTACCTAGGAGTGGTCTTGCCGAGCTATCTCGAAAGAATGGTACAGATTACCCACCTCCTCATGTTCTAATTTTCCTCTGTCCCATCAGCGTTGGTTCACGCCAGATTTGTGTCTTGAGATACTCAAGCGCGCAAGCCACTACGGATGCTAGATGCCGCCAATGAGAAGACCCGCTCCCCAGGTTTCTCCCTTGAACCCTTGCCCAAGTCGTGCAACAGATTCGATACCAAGAGAGCCTACGGCGCCGGCCATCGTTTTTGCCATCTACTTGTAAGACTACAGGTACGAGGGCAGGTGGGGCCTTTCACCATTTGACAGTGCATGATTCCCACCACCGGAACCCGTTAGCCCTAGCACAGATCGGCCCGTGGGCTCTGACTCCTCGGCAGGGAGAATACCTGGCTGGCATTGACTAAAAGCGAAAGGGACTGCCTCATCTCGCCTACTTGAGAAAATGTGATATCATATTTCTCCTACCACGACACTATCCAGAGATCTACCTATCAGGGTCGCTTGCTGGCTATAGCCATGCTCTGCGCATGCAGCCATCGCCTTAGCTCGACAAGGTTTCTACAGCGCTGCGATCCTGAGTGGGTGCGAAGGACCCCGACTGCCAAGCATCAATCGTCAGAGTGGAATTCTGCACAATGGTCTACCAGTAATGGTCACCACGCTGACCAAGGGTTGCTCACATGGACAAGGGGTCTTGAGTGAACACGCACCGCTGAGAAGCTGAAGGGTAAAAAACCACCGAGTTCAAGCGAGGACGAGAAGCAACAAGATCATTTCTACAGGCTGCTTCTGATTTACGGATTCTCAGGTCAATATGAGGCGATAAACTCGTATTGGGTGTTGCCGCCAGGATGTGTGCTGCACTATTGCTAGGTTTGCCCCCCACCGTTACCACAGTCGTGGGCTCCTGAAACTCAATTTATGCTAATGCTAATGCTACTCACGAGTCCTCCCACCTCTGCGATCCTATCTCACCACGGATGGCCAAGTTCGGATGCCCTCTTGAGAGGATGAGCAAGCGAGTTTGAGCATGGGCTGGGTTTCTGATTTCTGGGGCTCTTTCCTTTGGTTTCTGAGGCAAGCAGCTCCCGCCGTGTCCAGCCGCTTAGTCTTGCCTAGCAACAAGCCATGTTTAGGATGGGGGAATCCCATCTCGATCCCATTCAGGCATCCGCTAACCCTGTCTGCCTGGCATGGACAGCCACATGCTGCAAAAGTCAGAGAAGCATTTGTTTTTCGGGTGTAACAGACTGACTGACTGGTAATTCGGTTTAACCCCTCAAAGATACAGGTCCATCAACTCATATAATCTCTCTTGAGTCAGTCTTGGTATGATGCTACATCCCCCATGCCCATGTAATTGCCATTATATGCTTCTGTTCTGTGCGGAGCCCATGATCAAAAACCGTGTGTGATTGAATTAAAACTCGTATCGTTCGTTACGCAGGCGTTAGGGGTAGGGTATCCCATGTCAGTCGTACCGCACCATGACATGACATGACGGATGACATGATGGCAAACGAACCGGGTGTTGCAGTCGGAAGCGCAAGAGATGCAGTCCGGTGTGCAGTTGCTGCAATAGTGGTGCAGCGGCAAAGGCCCTCTCTTCTTTTTTTCACCTCGTGCATCAGAGTGCCACAGGATGCCCCCTCCCTCTTCTGCTTCTTCTTCTTCTTCTTTTCGGCTGTATTTCAAACCTGAGCAAACATCTTTGCACCACCACGGCCACCGCGTAATCCAGCACCAAGTCCACCAGCAGCCCGCCGCCCCGCCGCCCCTCGGCTGGGGATGTTGCTATTAGCATCTAGACCCATTGAGAAGTTGAGCATCGATCCGAAGCTAGCTCCCCCATGTCCTGCTCCGCCTTGCTGTGTATCGTCAACCTTGAACCCCTCGCCGTCGTGCAGAACCGAGGACCACAGGGACTCGACTGCGGCGGTCCACTCGCGCAGGCGGTGGACGTGTTCCGAGTCCCCACTGGCGCTGGAGCCCCCTGTGGAAGTGGAATCGACGATCACGGTGCCGTTCTCCTGGTTGATTTTGGCGTGCAGCTTCTTATCGACGATCAGGACGCCTAGGATGTCTTGGACCTCGCCTACGGGGATTTTGATGTGCTTGGAAATGAAGGCCAGGGTGAAGCGGCTGTAGGGGGCGATCAGCTTGAGGACGGCCTTGGTGCGCATGTTGCGGCTGACTTCGTCGATATTCTCGGCTATGAAGGGATCGGCTAGTAGATCCTGGTTGTCCTGAAGAATCGCCTCGTACCGGTGGATGTCGTCGCGCTGGTAGGCGTCGACGAGATCCGTCATCGCGGATATCCGCGGGTCGTTCTTGTAGGGCTTGGTTTCTTGCGAGTCGAAGGGGTTGATGGTCGATTTCATCAGCATCGTTGTTAGCACGAGGTATTTGAGCACTTGGATGCGTTGCATGGAGCCTGCCTCATCGTAGTTCTTGAAGGACTCGAAGAAATCGCTTTGCGCTTCCTTCCAGTTCTCCTCGCTCATGTGCATCTTGCCGCCGCACTCACGGATGATGCCCTGTACCTTTGGATGCGGCACCGCCGACCGCACCGTCAGTGCCTTCTGGTACAGCGACTTCAAACGCTTGTTGTTCTTCATCTCCGCGTACATCTGGATCTCCAGAGCGTAGGCTTCAAGCGAGTACGTGCCCTTCCCGGGGTCATCTGTACCGTCGTCCTTCTGACACGCTTTGTGGATCTCCCGCACCTTGCTCGTGAGCTGATTATAGTCCTTCTTATCAAGATACAGCTTCGCCAACTTCACGTTCGTCTTCAGCGCCAACCGCTCGTTGTTCGTGCTCTGGAACGTCTCGAGCGTCAGCGAGTAAAACTCCTCCATGCACTTGTACGCATTCTGGTCCGTCGCCACCTTCTCAATGTAGTCCAGCATGTTGTTGATGCTCTTCTCGCTGTAATTCCTCGTCACCGCGGATTTTACATATGTGAGCAGTTCCTTGTAGTGTGTCACGGCGGCGTCAAAGCGGCTGAGTGAGAACTCTAGCTTAATCGCTTGTTTCAGGCCTTTGAAGCCCCAGTCGCCTTTTTCCCCTTCGAGGGCGGGAACACCGAGGAATTCGTCGACCGCGGCAGAGGGGTCATCGGTCTTGAGTTGTTTTGCGTTGTAGTATTTGTTTTCGATGTCGACGTCCCCGGTAGAGGCATCGTCGTCGTCTTCGTATTCGAAGTCATATCTGTGGTTGCGTGTTAGTGTTATTGTCTTGGAATAATAGAAAGTCAAGTAGGCGATGGGGAACTTACTGCTCTGGATCGGACTCTTGCATGAAATCATCGTCGTCTGACATCGTGAGAGAGTGTGTGTTGGTAGTGAGTAGGTTAACTGTTGGAAGTGTTGCGCGGTGGAGTGAAAATGCCACTAAATCGTGTGACGTCAAGGCTTTAACAAAGTGAACAAGGAGATCGCTAAAGCCGTTAACACGCTCGCACGAAAGAAAGGATGTGCTGCACAAGGAATGGGAAGCAAATCTGATGTGGTTTGTGTTGTGTGGGTTGAATTGCTACATGCAAATGTTGGTGGTGCTCTCCAAGTGCAACTGGACAAGCAGCCTTGTCATTTGCGGGGGTTGACCATGGAGGAAGGCTACTGCCTGCACTAACTACTAATAATTTCTTGTGTCATTTTAATTAGCTGTGGCTGTCCTTCCCTCATCCGTCCACATACCCAGCAACTACATCACCGCTCTCTTGCCACGGTTCCTTACATACAACATTGACTACCGACAACTTAGAATTCGGCCTCTGAAATATCTTAAAATCACCCTAACCCCTCCCACCTCACAACACCAGCCGCAGGTGCGGCCTCACCACCAAAATGGGAGGCGACCTCAACCTCAAGAAATCATGGCATCCTGTGCTCATGAGCAACCAGAAAAAAGTGTGGGAAGAGGAACAGAAAGCCCTCGAAGAACGTAAGAAAATCGACCAGATCATGAAGGAGCGCGCCGAGGAGCGGCAGATCCAAGAACTCGAAGAACTGCAAGCCGCTGCGGGTGGAGCGAAGCGCCAGGCTCGGGTCGAGTGGATGTATTCTGGCCCTTCTGCCGGGGAGGCCGGGACAACGGAGGAGATGGAAGGGTATCTACTGGGGAAGAGGAGGATTGATGGGCTGTTGAAGGGGACGGAGAATCAGAAGTTGGAGAAGTCGGCGAAGGAGGATTCATTCATGCAGGTGCAGAGTGCGAATACGCTGAGGGATACAGCAATGAAGATTCGTGAGGATCCGATGCTGGCGATCAAGAAGCAGGAGCAGGCAGCCTACGATGCTATGATGAATGACCCTGTTAAGCGCCGGCTGTTGTTGAAAGCCGCAGGAAAGGATGACGAGTCGGAAAGGGATCGCAAGCGGAGGAAGCATCATCACCACCACCATCGTCGTCGCCATAGGGACGATCGTGATCGCGATCGCGATCGTGACCGTGACCGAGACCGAGACCGAGACAGCGCTAGAGAGAGCAGGCACAGTCATCGGGAGAGGGAGACAGTGCGGGATCGAGGTCAGGAGAGGGAGAGGAAGAGGAGCAGGCGCAGAGATCGGGATGACCATACGAAATCCCGTGCCTATGATCGGAGTGACGAAGAGAGATATCATCAGAGCAGTCACAGACGGCGAAGGTCAAACACATCTTCCCTCTCTCGGTCACTCTCACGTACGCCCTCACCACCACAGCGGGAGTATCGATCCCAAAGGTCGAGATCACCCTACAGAAGACGTGGATCATTCAGAGAAGAAGACCGAAGACCAAGGTCCCGATCTCGCTCATATTCACCGCCACGCCACAAGCACTCCAACAATGACACAATCCGCACAACGAAACCCTGGCATAGCTCGAAACCGCAACTACAACGGCGAAAATCAGCTAGTCCGAACGGCCAAGCGAACGGAGATGATCTAGCTGCCAAGATCGCTGCCATGCAACAGGATGCATCAGAGCTTGATCAGCAGAGAGAGAAGAGATTGGCCGACATTGCAGAGCGAGACAGGCAGCAGCAAGAACGTGATGACTCTGCGAGAGCAAAAAATGCAAGGTATGGTGGGAGAGCCGACTTTGTTAATCGCCTGAATAAGAAAGCTGGCGATATGTCTCTTGGTCAGCGCATGGGGAGGACTGGGGTATCAAATCGGGAGGATGATGATTAAGATAGGGGTGTCAATAATGCTTGTGTTTGGGCACGACGCATTCACTTCGCCAATATACAGTAGCATCTGGCAGTCAGTCTCTAACACCTGGGTGCTTTCAATGTTTATTATCTTGCTACCTAGGTAATACGGAGTACAGTGGGATGCAATTGAAATGTACTACCCCCTACCATCGCTAATAGACTTGGCACGGGCGCCAGTTCCAACAGAGCTATCATTATAGTAGACTAATTAATAATATTAGGGAGCACCCTCAATTTTACCTAATTTAGCTATTGTTTTCTTGCTATTTAAACAAAGTAAACAATATAATAACTCAAAGGATACATACCAACTTGGCAGCCATCGATTGAAATTCCCATTTCAAAATTTCAACTTCACTACGGCGCAATGCTGGCGAGACTCCGCCGAGTCGGTATCAACACCTGATCTTATTCTTTCATGTGACGGAACTACGTATGCCAAAAGCGCTCTCATCATCGGTTCCCAAAATTTTGAGTTTTCGATCCATTCTTCAGCCTCTTTACCGAGCTAACTACTCCGTATCATCAAGCCGTTCTGAGTACTACATAGGTAGGTAACTAATCTCTTTGTCACAGATTCAAGTTCTTTGGCCACGAACGAGAACAATGAACTCCTTTCATGGACCGGTATTCTATCCGCATCATGTTGGGTGTAAAGTCGTCAGTGGGAGAAGGAGCGTCTTTATCCCCATCCTCAGTTGTTATCATGAGCAAATCGAGGCTGAATAAGTGGACAATTTTATCCTCTGCCCTGATGAGTCTTATCTTTCAGCCGGCCCCTCCTCTCATTTCTGTCGTGCTCACATCATCGTTCTATGGCGATTCAGGTCCTCCTGGACGCGGGCGCGATCCTAGTCGGGAAGCTTGAAACCATCGAGTTTGCAGAGGGCGTCGATTCAAGTGAATGGATCGATGCGGTTTGTCCCTATCCACGTGGAGACGGCCATCAGAAGCCCTGATCCTCAAGCACTGGCAGTGCCGTTTCGGCTGCCGCGTATGACTGGCTGAATTTCACCCTTGGCACGGATACGGGAGGCTCCATCAGGCATCCTGCTGGCGTCAATGGGGTGTACTGTATGGATAGCGCCCCTCGCATGACCTGGTAAGCCTTCAAGGCGTGCTTGGTGCAACTGATTTGTTCAACACTGTCGGGATATTCATTAGGAATGTCCAGGTGTTTTCTGATGTGGGCTCATAGGTCGTCAATCCGCAAAGCCTGCTACAACCGAGCGTCAGCCTAAACGCTTGGGAATATAATCTCCTCTATCCGACTCGAGGACTACAGTCTCACACCCTTGGCGGCCAGAACCGCTGGTTCCCTCACCATCGGTAAATCCATTGTGCTGGGGCGAGGCCGAAAAGCAAATCAAGCAAACGCTCCTCCTTCTCGAATCCAAGCTCAAATGTAAGCGCATTGCATTCGACATTAATGAGCTATGTCGCGCGACACCACCACTCGGCTATCACGACCGCATCAGCCCTCCACGGCAAGCTTGGTCTTGACAAATTCATCGCTGACTTCCAGGCCTTCCACGACGGCGCACTACCAAGGATCTCCGCGCTAGTCCGTCGCAGACTCAATTACGGACAGTCCCTGAAACTTGCGCAGATCACGGTCGCGCTTCACGCCATGCACGCGTTCCGCACGTGGACGGAGACGACGCTGTTCGGGTCCCATGGCCAAGACGCCACCACGCTGCTAGTGTTTCCGCAGTCATGTGGGCGTCCAGATTATCGCGATGAGGTGCCTGGTCGCAGCGTGTTGTGTAATGATACGTTCAGTATCTACTCGTTTGGCTATTTGGTCGGGTGTCCTGATTACTCAGTGGCCGTTGCCGAAGTACCATATGTTTCGAGGGTGACGGGCCAGACGGAGTTTCTCCCCGTCTTGATCAGTCTGGCTGGAAGGCCCGGTGCCGATTTGGTGTTGTTTGAGGGGTTGGCGTTTTTGCACCACGAGGGCGTGTTTGCGGATATCAAGGCCGGGAAGATGCTTTTCCACTGATGCCACTGAAAAGGAATGGGATTCGGAATCGCTTCGACCGGATTTGTGGGCTTCGGCGTGGTGATAATACCTGCCTGTCCTCTGCCCGGGTCATTGGCATACTATACCGGGTGTCTCAGGAATCAACGTGCCTCGTGAGGGTAAGGTGAGGGTCATGAAGGTTGACGGAGTCTCCGAATGGATGGGACCTTGGCACTGCTACAGTCTGGTTTCACGTGAGCATGTCACTTACCAATATTGTACAGAATACTATATAGTGCTGGTATGGGCCGGTTAGTGGTAGCTTGGCCCACATCTCCTGTATAGGTGGTACGATTGAGACATTTGGTTGGGTGTGATTAGTCAATGCCTAGGCACCTAGGGAAGAACGGAAGCACCCACGCCTTCACAGATGTAACTAGAAAATTGTATCCCACTTAAGTGGGGTATGTATATAAAGTGAAACAAGCTATTTGAGGTGGCCACGATGTATTCCGTACTTAATGCACATATGTACATGCACAGTAGCAAGCTCGTCAAATTGTCGTGCGTTAGCTAAATCACGAGTTCGAGGTTTGACGATGCGCCGGCGCCGAGGAATCCCGGCCACGGGGAAGGTGTGCAAGGCTACGGAGGTACTACTGCACGTAACTGAGAATGGATGGCGACTATCAAAAGCGTACTCCGCAAGCATGCAAGGCTGTCGGGCCTGAGCAGTGCCGATACTTATCCGAAGCCAGGGGCCCCGCTGTGAGCGGATAATCGGCACACGGAAGACTACCTGGGTACAAACAGAGAACGTGCTTTCTCTGGAAGGTCTATGTTGATCTATTTCAACGACCATACGTGGTGCGGATGTTTCGCGTGCAGAAACCAGAGGTACATAGATGCCAGGGGTGTCGGAGAATATCGAAGGTTCATGGACACTCATAGTCTGATGTAGTGGTGGGTCCTCCGGACTTCGTGGGGAATCGTCGAAACTGTTCACAAGATCGGCGTGCTGACGCTTCCCAATAGGGGTAATGCTTGCTTGTCGCTCTCTTTCCTACGGAGTAGGTTAACTGCTTCGCCGTGGAGGTCAAAAGGATGGTTCGTGTCGCTGCAGCTTCACCGTTATCGCGACCCTGGTCATTTGTCGCAGAAATGTGCATCACAGAATTGAAAAGGGTAATGGCCTCCGGGCACTCCTTCAGTCCCACGGGTAAGGCTCGGAGTCAGCGTTTTGGTTGTTCTTTACCGAACTGCTAGCGTCTTCCCCCAGCGCTGTGAACCCAACGAGACCCTCCAGGCGGAGAGATAGCTTTCCGCGAAACACAGTCAATGCCGATTGACCCTCTTCTAGATCCAGAGCGACTGATTCTGTACCCGTCATCCGTCCACGAAGAGCAAGCGACCATGACTGTGAGTACCATATGCGCTACAATGCAGGAATGCTAGCTTGTGGTGATGCTCCGGTCACGATGCCGTGTTCTCGAGTCAGGTTCGATCATCAAGCGGTCAAGACGAAAGCCTCGCCCGGCCGGAAGGGGTACGCTATAGCCAGATAGAATTCCGATGAAACCGCGGAGATTCCAGAGAAGTCGTCCTTAAAAGTCGTCCATCGGATAGAACATCCGTCATGCGTCTCTTCGTGGTAGATGATATCGGCCCTTCAAACCATGAGTGTCAAGTAGATTTCCATTGTCAACCTCCAAGATAATATTCATATGGCAAGACATGTACCGAGACTCTCGTTCAACATGGTCAGAGTAGCAGAATATTGAAGTCTTGTTTGTAGGCGGATATCACGGGTATAATCGGTGTTATTACTAGTAAGGCTTCGAATAGTTAATAACAATCTATGGATGCCACAGCTGGATAGTGGAATACTTACACTGTCACTACTCTTGAAGTCCTCTGCCAATATCGTATGTGGGTCAAGTTTTTACAGATTTTATGCTCGAACCCATTGCAATTTTTAGCTCTTTCAAGAAAAGCGAGGGTATTTTTAACTCGAAGGGGGCTGAAGGCGCTCGCAGGTTGTTCTCTGAAAGCCTGGTTCACTATGTCTCGAGCAGCGTATCGTGCAGGTGGCGCGTAATTGCATGCTTCGAGAGACGCTCGGAGGAGGCGGCGGTAGGCATGTAGAATCGCGTGCTTTTTCATCGAGATGACGGCTTCAGCCATTGCCCATCAGTGCTGTCTGTGGGAGACTCAACAAAGGATAAATAATGGGATCTACGAGCACGATCCTAAGTTTATTTCACGCACGCGCAGGTTGGAGAAACTGATGCGTCTGTCGTTACCCAATACAATCCTCCACCGTATTTGGTGAGCTGTTGTATTAAACTTTATGGTCTGCCGTATGCCCAGCCTGTGGCCCTACTACGGAATCTACCCTATGATTCACCGTAAACATTATCTACAGACGCAGTCTTCGCCAAGGCCTGCCTCCCTCTGCGATCTGGCCACTGGAATTCAAGGATCAAGCGCAGCCACCACCACTCTCGTCCTCAGCTTTCATCGTCACAACCTTTTTTACTATTCTCACGGCGCTTATAAGTACGCAGAAATCCGAAGGTGTCAATACCTTGTGTTACTGTTACTGTTGCTGAATGCATTGGAGGGATCTCTTCTGCATTCGAGGGAGACGTTGTCTCCTGCGTGAGACCTCTGCTCTCTAGTACAGTCGGATCTCAGAAGTCAAGTCAACTCAACAACTGCCTGCCTGTGCCTGCATCTGCTTTCTTCTTTCACGCAGCTGCCTACTACTTTCCACTCCCATCTATCCGGACACCGCCCTTCAATTCTTGCCCTTGTACGACCTCCTTGTTGAACTAATTTCCAGCTTATTTCTCCAGGATCGTCTCCTTTCCCTGCTATCCTCCATGTTACCGCCCTATCCCCTTCTTGTCTAGGTGTAGGTTGGAGTTACTGTTGTTATGACGCGTCAGAAGAAAGGTACCCGGAAGGGTACAAATCGAGGTGCTCAAGTCGCAAAGGATCGCAATAGGCATAAAGTTGTTCTCCCAGGAAACCCAAAGGACAAGGGCAAGCAGTTACAAAGTGTCGTAAGAAAGACTCGCGCCGCGGCTGGAGGTACTACTCACCCAATTTCCCAGATCACGTTCAAGGCCGAACCTCCTCAAGGTTACACATTCATTCCGGCGGGACACCCAGAGCTTACGGCCGCTCTCAAAGAGTTTTCTCGTCAGGGAGATCACAAGATCTTTGCTGTTACAGTAAGCCTGATGACCCCTCCATATCTCTCTACTTCCACTAATTTTGTAGACCACACCACATGCTGCTCGTCATGAGCTTTCTAGGGAGGTACATCGGATCGGTTTTCATTTTCCTACCCAAGTTGTCTCCCAAGTCTGTAGCTACTATGGCATTCGCCTCACAAGCGGCGGTAAAGTGATTGATGAATCCAAGGATGATCAGCTCTTCTCTCAAGTATACCAGAGAGGAGAGCGGCCAAAGGTTGATGAGCCTAAAGATCAGGTTACCATCAACACTGAAGCCAAGCAGACCATCAAAGATTTATTCCCCAACATTCCCGACAAAGATTTGTTCCAGATTATTAAAACCGCCTTCCAATTAGGAGATGGGAAAGTTGGCACTGCAGAGGAAATCCCACTGGTTCGGAGAGCTCAACTCTCAGTTGTAGCTCATATTCGACATGTCTACACTGACTATGACAAACTCCTCAGAAAATTACCCTACAATGATGCTCGACATGCCGTGGAGCAAAGTACCCTTGCTAGGCTTGTTGAGTGGCGAGGTGACGACGACGAAGCGGATGAAGCAACCAAGCATGCAGCTGCTGATGCACTCCGCGAAGTAATAGTCATCTCCGACGAGGATGATAGCGACAGTGAAGGATCTTATGAACCAGTGGTTCATGATGATGTTCGTGTCGAAGAACTCGCAACTTCTGCCTATGCTCCTGCTCCTGGCCGGCTGGTATCACCAGATCCTTCGATGTGGTGGCCAGGTCAAAACATTCGCTCTGTTCCACAAGCAGTCCGCCGTTATAGACCAACTCAGGACGAGATTGCGCAGCGCGACCTGAGTAGGTATGCTGTTTGGGATCAAGCTAAACAAAACTATCGCTCTAGTCTTGTTCAACGGGCGCCCACGGTTCTAGAAAGAATCTATGAACCTGAGATTGCCCCGAGATCTCACGTACTCGTGCCTATAGATCCTCCCTTGCCACATGCCTCAACACAGACTCATCGCACTCAAATTCCATCCGGTACAGCCACTCGGATGGATTATGATGTAAGTGCCAGATTTCTTTTGTTCGACAGCTACCCTGCTTAACTCCGTCTGCCGATACACTGTGAAATACTGACCGTTTGAAGCCCCGTCCGACCCGAGCTCCAAGTCCTCCTACATTCATACGAGGCCCTAATGGCGTGTTGTATGAGCGTATCATAAGCCGACCACGAGATTACGAAACAGAAGTCGTTCCAGCACGCTTCGCAAACTCCTCCCCTCCGCTTGTACATACTACTAGACTGGTAAGGACACGACCTTCATCCCCCGAGGACCACTATTACCGTGGAGCTCGGCACAATGGCACCCCTCACGAGAGGGGGTATGGTACAATACTACCTTCAATTGAAGGGAGTGATGGCCTCCCTGTATCCCCCCGAGAACGCCGCATTCCCTTTGACAGATCTTCTGAACCTCGTGATATGAACGGCCAGAATTTTGACCCTCGAACTATCCGCGATCCAGTGCCTGTTGAATATCCGAACGGTCCTGACTACGTATATAAGCGACGACGCGTGGAAAACCTTGATCATCGCCAACCCATTCAGGAACACCACACACTCAGAGAGGCCTCACCAATTAGGCGTGGTGAGCCTAGCTACCGGTCGCGAGATCATATGAATCAGTCTCGGATTGAGACTCAAGAACATTTTCGCCAGCCCATGAGCCCTAGGTTGCCATCGGAAAGATATACTAACCTTCAGCCGATTCATGATACTCAAAATCTACCATACACTCGAACAGGTGTTGACAGAGCTATGGTTTTTGCGGAAGACGTGCGTGACAATACTCGTTACCAAGGAACAGTGGTCCAGGACTATTCATATAACCGTGCTGTCCAATCATCAACAAGATTACCGGAAATGGAAGTGAATCAGCGTGCGGTGCAACATGGATGTCGGCTTCACGAGTCTGTGATTGAAACACGCTCTTATGACAATCGTGTCGCGAGGGAACGCAACATGGTTGTGGACGAGGAGTTTGCCCAAGATCCTCGAATCCGACCATCGTACCAGGCTCAGCCGCTTGAGTCTTTGCCACGTCAACGAGTGGTAGAGTACGAGTATCCCCCAACTAGAGTTCGACCGCACGCTCTGCCGAGTTATCAGTGATGGTAGATTCTATCAGCGAGTTGTCCTATGACGGTAAGAGCTCAGGACATGGGTTACATACATGCTGTTATCTACTGGAATGAAGTTCATTACTAACGCCTATTTAGGACCGCTTTCGCGCTACTTTGGCGAGGAATGATCCATGTTGTAATTTGTCGGCTGTTTATATGCATATCAAGCGACCAGAGCAAGTGTTCATTTCATTTGCATTGCGGAGGCGTTCAAAAGCCAGGGTGTACTGGCTCAAGATGGTCATGGAGGCTGAATTTAAGATACCCACACCTTCCTGTACAGCTGATGATGAATCATGATGGAGTTGATACAAAGACGTTTGAGATGACAAGTGATGTTCATGGGCGGGAAGGCAAACAGTCATTGCGTCCTGAAGGGCCGACTTGTACAGATCCAAACCCATCAGTACCATACTTGGGCTGTTATGGAATTATCCCAGATAATAAATGATAGAGAAGTGTAATACACCTAGAGTTTCATGGTTTTTCTAGGATAATAATAATGTATTTCCTCATTGACCATCGCTGCTAATTGGTGATATTCTCGTTACAGGAATTTGACCGGTCCCCCTACGAGCTTTATGCTTCATACGCCACTGCCGTGAGGTTCATTGCCAAGGTCCGGAGTATAGGAAAGATTTGCAAGGTGTTTTCCAGGCTGTCTGTCATTCTCTTCTATGTTGCATGCATGACTGGCTGCGAAATGCGACCCGGAACCGACGACACGGTTCTTGCTCCTCAGTATTTTGTTGTCTCTAGACCGGTTGGGCAACGCCATCGGCCTCGCCAGAATTGACGGTCTTGCCCGTCTTCTTGATCTTCTCTAGCACCGTCTCATACGACAGCGTGTCTTCGGTCGTGATGTCTGCGGTCTGCGTCTCTAGCGAGACGTTGTATTCCTTGACGCCTACAGGGAAGAGTTGGTGAGGAGGAAGGTGCATGGCGGACGGGGACAGGAATCTCACCCTCGAGTTTCTTCAGCACGCGCTCCACGGCGCCAGAGCAGCCGCCGCAGCTCATGCTGACGTTGAATTTGTAGTGGTGCTCAGACATGTTTGCTTGGTTACGAACAAAAGTGGATTTGTAACGGAGCGCAGGGAGGGGGGCGAAGGGGTGGTTCGCGGGTGCTGGTTGTTATAAGTGAGAACGACGTGTGCGCAGGCGGTTTATTGGAAACAAATAAGGCCGTTTTCTTTGACCCGGAGACCGAGGAGCGGTGATGCTGATATTTATTCGTAGGAGTTGTTGGTGAGATGCAGGTGTGGGTGCGATTGGATGGGAGGACAAGGCTGGTTGGGAGGGAACATCGGCAGTCTCTGGTAGGGGGGATACCGTGAGGCTGATATACCTACAGACACAACAGCAGGGGGATGAATTTGTAAGACTACACGTGTGCGACTCACTACAGAACTCTTTTAGACCTAATTATACCTGGGTATGGGAGTATGATTATTCGTGAAATTAGCTATGAAATGGAAATGTGCTCAACTGTTCGAGGTTCGGTGTGAGGAATGTGCTCATCGCCCTGACTTTGTCTCAAAATAAGTTGGTGTGGCTGTCAATCCTGGAATTGGTAAGCCACACGGTTGAGTTGCGGGTGCGGATGAGATGAGACCCAAATTGCGTGATCGGCAGGCCCAGGCACCTAAAGGCCCCAAAGTCACGACTCAAGCGCGGTAGTCAGCGAACTCGGGGGCTCCTCAGGCGCAGCATAATTTGATGCTTGAGGTACCACTGAGTAATCATGATTCTTGAGGCCCTTGGGCCTGAGACGGCAGCCTTGAGAGATTGTGGCAATGAGAAACGGCCCCCAGCACCAGGAGAACGTAACTTGATGCTGCTTTAAGATCCAACCCCTGCTGCCGCTTTGAGGTCGCTTGTTTACCAACCCTCCTTAAAGCCCTCCACACGTCCACCTACAACTCACCAACTTCAAGGCCGCCTAATTTACCAGGTAACCCGAAACTGTCGACGACATGCTATGCAATGACTGCTGTCGTTTGGTACAGCAAGCCGATCATGAATATCACTTCGCTGACCCTCCTACACCCATCAAGCAAGAAGTCTTGACCGAGGAATTCCTGGCCGCCGTCACCTCAACATGCTATTTGTGCACCAGGCTGCATATTGAACTTGGGGCTCAAAAGTTGCAGAACCTCAACTCCCATCTGCCCAAGACCAACTTAGTCTCCTTCGATAAGTCAGCCCATTGCCATGTCCAACATAATAATATTCTGGTAAGGATGGGGTGTAAACTGACCCCCTTATGCGGTACCACAGAGACTGGTGAGCCCGCCTTGGGTAAAAGCTACTCCTATGGCTACCTCCAGGTTGCGCTTCTGCCACGTAACATTCAAAGGTAGGAATGCATTTTACTTCTTTCAATGTCGATAACTTGCATTATCTTTCTCGACCCTGCTGTTAGATGATCGTGGGATCTAACAGCACCAATCCTCCAAGTTTGACCATTCCTTCGCCTGCCATTGCTGCCAAACATGCAACCTCAACCTCGGATCCTGCTGTGATTTCCTTGATCCAACATTGGCTTAACACATGCTCTACATCACCAAGTCACAAACTATGCCATCAACAATTGGACCACGCCAGTACATATCCAACCCGGCTGATTGATGTATTGCCCGAAGGGTTGCCTTCAAGCTTCTGGAAGTTGATCGAGGTGCAGAACGAAGCCATTACGGGCCCTTTCATGACGCTTTCGCACAGATGGGGTGCTGGCACCATCAAACTTGCGCGAGACACCCATCAAAAAATGTTGAGTGGAATGCCTTTGTCGGTGCTGCCTGGGGCCCATCAGGACGCCATCAAGGTAGTAAAATCCTTGAATGTTCGCTACCTTTGGATAGATTCGATATGTCTGTGATTCCTGACGATGGCCGTTCTACCAGATATCTAATATTGATGCAGGTATATTCCAAGACGAACGCGGAGACATCCAGAAAGAAGCCACTCGAATGGCAGAAGTCTATGGTAATGCAACCTGCAATATCTCCGCTCTTTCAGGCAAGGAGGATGGCCTCTTCTGTACCCGGACCCCTGCAATAATGAATAGCGAATCCGTTGTCCTCGATCAGAGCATCTTCCAGCTGAAGACATCCTACCTCATCAATGACCTGCAGCTCTGGCGTGGTGAGCTCATTCATATGCCTCTCACCGACAGAGGTTGGGTCTTGCAAGAGGAAGTCCTTGCCCCTCGTACTATATACTTTGGCTCCCGACAAGTCCTCTGGAATTGCTTGCGATCTCGAGCATGTGAGACCTATCCATCTATGCAACCAAAACAATCGGTGACCAAGGGAAAGTCTACTTCAGACAAGGAAACATTTCTCGACGACGACGAACTCGAACCAATCACCTCGTGGCTCTCCTTCGTCAAACAGTATTCAACTCAGGATGGCATTCCGGGTGATCACGCACTCAATCAAGTGGATCGCAAGACACTGTACAAAGTCTGGACGGATTTTGTGGCGCACTATTCGCTCCGTAAGCTGACCTTTCCCATTGACAAGTTGCTCGCCATTGCGGGCATATCGAAACTCTTTGGAACTGTCATGAGAGACGAATTTATCGCCGGACTGTGGCGTCAGCATTTGATGGAAGGCTTATTGTGGTCCATTCGAGTCAACACTAGAACCGTGGGGCCGTCTGAATACAGAGCGCCAACTTGGTCGTGGGCCTCCAAAGATGGATACGTGATCCACGCCGAGCCATTCAACGCCAATTGGATCGTTGCACGCGCTGTCAGTGTACAGTGCAACGCGACATCCAATGACCCGACGGCACCGCCACAACAATTCGGGATGGTGACTTCAGGGACGATGACGCTGCAAGCTCCTCTGATAGGGCTCCGAATCAATGATAGCGGAAATTGGATTTTCTTCACTGAGAAGCAGCATATCGCTGTTCCGAAGCTAACAGTCCGAGTCGACACGAGCGATCCTATCCCTGCTGGGGAAACATACATGGGCGCAATCATCCGCACAACGGCGTACCGCCTCACAGATGCCGGGTCAGCCCACATCGGCAAGAAGATCCTGCTCGCTGCGCAGGGGCTCATTCTCAGGAAAACCGGCAAAGCAACGGAAAACCCGATCCCTCCCACCTCTTCATCCAACCATGATGATCATTCGATCCTTTCATACACAAGAATAGGCTACTTCGCCCTCGACGATAGGAGAAGCAACACCTTAACTCCCAAATGGGCTCCCTCGGCAGCGTCGGAGGAAGGTGGCTCAGCGATCTTCCCACCGGCTGTCATACAGGAGAACATGCCTGAATTTGATTTTGGAAATGCGACAGCCACTCTTGCGCTGAGTGTCGTTGAGGTCTTGTAGCGCCCTAACTGCACCAAAGCAATGTCTCGTGCAACTGAGGTGTCTAGCTACTGCTTGTTGAGCAAAATCGTGGCACTACAATCATGAAATCAAAATCATGCAGGCATATGTGTGGAAGTCAGGCATAGCGGTCGTTCATAGATTCAAAATAAATATGTGTTCCCAAATAAAAGGGCGGTATGTATGTACTGTGTGTATTCTGAACGCACAGTAGAGTATTACCAGACTTTTCGCTCTCCAGAGGAACTAGAAATCTAAGTGCGCAGGCTAATAGGCCGGGGGTTACTCACACTAATCTCCACAATAATGGCAGCATATCTCTCATCTCTCATCACTCATCACAAGCGACCATCCAACTCAGTATCCCTGACGACGGACCGCTTCTGCGCCGCCCAAACGGCATCCCAGATCTGGATGCCGCGGGCCCACAATTCATCCACATGGTCGTAGTGAATCTGACCCTCCGCATCCAGCCAAGTCAGACGATCCTCTCCACCGCCATTCCCTCCCCGACGGCCCCAGGTGACATCCCGCCCGTACAGGAACTCACCAAACGGCGCGAGGAACGTTTTCGCGGTGTCCTTGTCCGCGGCCGAGAAGTCCGCACGCCACCCAGAGGCCCACCAGATCGGCATGTCGCCGCCGTGACAGACCTTAACTTCGCGCTTGAGCCAGGCGTCGAGACCCGCTGCGCGCCATGAGATCCGGTACCGGTGTACGCGGCTCGGCGGGAGGGGGCGCACGGCGGGGTTTGTCCGCGGCGGGTTGAGTAGAATGTGTGTTAGGCCGCGGAGGGAGGCGTGTACTTGTCCGTCCGCGACGATCTGGCTGAAGACTTCGGCGTAGGCGGCCGGCGAGGCTGCCGGAGTGTCTGGCGCGGGGATGTTGTATAGCTTGACCAGCGCGTCGCACACGGGTTGTGGGTAGTAGTTCGCCAGTTGGAGTTGCAGCGCGGAGTGCGTCGAGGGCGGGTTGACGAGCTTGTACAGCTCCTTCTCGTCGCTGACTTCGCCGAGCAGCACGGACACGCCCGAGTGGAAGAGCCGCGTCGTGAAGGAGCCGGAGTGCAGCGACGACAGGAAGGTCGCTGGGACGAAGGCGTTGTCCGTGCTGGCGCGGAAGGTGTGGATCTTCAGCTTTGCGATCGCGGCGACGAGGTCTGCGGATGGGATTTTGCGGAGGGCTGTGAGTTTCGTACGTGGGCTGGCGGCCGCGGGGATGGAGAACAGCGAGCACAGCTCGTTGAATTGTGAGGTGAGAACGGGCGATGTGCTGGTGCTCGGCTGAATCGCAACGGCGTTGGACCACAGGTAGATGCGGCGGATGAGGCGCTGGGACGGCGGCAGGAGACTGTCGTAGTTGAGCTGGAAGAAAGTTGAGTTCGCGCCTGCGGATAGGCCGCCCACGGTGATGTTCTTCGGGTCGCCGCCAAAGTGTGAGATGTACTTCGCCGTCCACTCCAGGGCGGCGCGCTGGTCCCAGAGCCCGTAGTTGGAAGGCGAGGCATCTTCATGCAGCGATGCCAGGTCTTCGCCCGCGAGGAACCCGAACAGGTTGAGTCGGTACGTTGCCGACACGATGATCCGTGGTGTCGTGGAGGCTAGCAGGTCGAAGGGGTCATGGTCGTGCTGCTGCATTGCGTCGCCAATTTGAAGCCAGCCTCCGTGGATCTGGAATTGGACGGGCCACCCGCCTTGAGGGGCTGGACCGGCGGGAACCCAGATGTTGACATACAGGCAGTCTTCATCTTGGACGTTGGGAACGGGTGGTGCGGCGTTTGGATTGTCCAGGTTCGCGTTGGTGTGCCCGTAGTCTGGTTGAGGGCATACAGGCCCGAATCGGGTGTAGTCACCTGGTTTTCCGGATTGGTCGAATGTGAAATTCGATGGCAGAGGTTGTGGACGTCGCCATCGTAGATCTCCTACCGGTGGGAGAGCGTATGGGACTTTGGTGAAGCGATAGAGACATGCTTTCCCTGACAAGTGTCTTTGCTCTAACCCTTCAAGACTGCCGTGTGGAGTCTTGAGGATGTATGAGCGGCTCGTGCATTGTGTTGCTCGTACCTTCATGGTTTGGACCTGCTGGGCTGGACACGGGAAATGAAATGATAGTAACAATGGAATATAAATGGAGAGAACTGCGGGAATATGTACAACGTACTCAAAGAAAGCCACAACACTTGTTCACAAACTTATGCAGGACGAGCTCATCTCGCAAACATGGTGGGATCGATGCCTTCTTAATTTTCAAATGCATCAAGAGTACCTGCCTAGGTAGTCGGAGATGTCCTCAGTTCGTACGATATGGCGGAATCATCGTAAGTGTGGTCGTGGAGTATGAAACCTTGTTGAAGATGCCGGAAATTCAATTATCCCCGAATGGTGTGGAGCGCATGTTTGCTGCCCTGTCTGACACAAATAATTATCTGGTGTTTTCGGTGATGTCGGGCAGCTGTGATGGCAGTTTTCCTCGTCAGGCTGGCGCATTTAAGAGCCGTCTTCCCCCGCCTTGCTTGGCTTCACCGATTTCAAGTGGCGGAAACAACCGCGGCTCGAAACGATAATCATTTTAGATACTCTCCCAATTTAGGAAGTCAAGGCTGCTTCGAGAAGGGCAGAGGGGCGAAAGGAGGAGCTAGAAAGAGAAGAAAAGAGTGAGAGACCGGACGATGGTTCGGGGATAATATATCCAATTGTATGTAGACACCCCGGTGCTTCGGGCATGATCCTCTTCAAATCTGCTCGATCTGCTCAAAGTTCTCACATCACATATCTGCATCGGTGTCATCAGAATCTACATTAATCGACCTCTCCTCGGTTGCCATACCATAAAGTCGATCCTCCTCCGCTGCTAACAAAGGTGCTCTCTGTTTCGGATGTCTGGAAAAGTGGCCCACAATGCTCATCAGGAATGGCGAAAACCCGTGCACGACGATGGAACAGAGGACTATGAAGCAAACGACAGGCCAGATGGTTTTCAGAGCCACAATGTGAGGTGAGTCTTCTGGCGGATGAGGAATAGGTAATGAGGAGCCAGTTTCTATCCTGGCTCTGGCCTCGATGGCAAGGAACAATGCTCCTACGCCAATAGGCCCGAAATGGCCAGTGAAGGTTGCTTCATGATACGTGTGTAGATCCGGAATCAACCTTTTCAGAGCGATCATCATGGGTAATCGTCTGAAGGCCAGAACTAGAAGGACACAGACCAGCAGTCTCCCAACATTGAGATTGTGATGATAGAGATCCCATGGTATGATGGAACCAAAATACACAAAGAATGCCGAGTTGAGTAGAAGGTCCAATATACTGGGCAGTTTCATTCTCGCGGTCCTTTTGGAGAACCAACCATCCCAGCAAAACGCCGTTCCCGCGGTGAAGCATACCAAAAAGTCGTCCAGTCCAAGCGTGCTTCCTACAGCGACGCAGAAGATTGCCAGAAGGAAAGTAAAAGACGAACAGGGTGGACTCTTGAACGAATCCTCTAGCCTCGCTGTACCGAAGACACTTGTTTGCAGTCCAGCCGATGACAATTCCAACGGTGATACCGAAAAGACACTGCCATATGAGGAGGTCTGTAAACCATTTCCTTGTCCCTTCGGCAGCTGAATTTGCAAGGAAAGCATAAAGTCCGGCATACAGGAATGGAAAGGCGGTACCGTCATTACAGGCAGATTCTGCTGCCAGTAGGTTGCGGATTCTCCTGGGGATTCTTTGCGAAAATCTCGTCTCTGCAATGACACTTGCTGACAGTACAGGATCTGTAGGAGTGAGGCAAGCCGCGATTATCACGGCATTGATCCATGTTGTATGGGGCACGAAGTATATGATGGTGGCTGAAATCATCCACCCAGCCATCATATTCGGTCCGAGCAAGAGAGCAACACTCTTCCAGTGACGCTTCACATATCCAGCGGGAAGGTCAATACCGACGGCAAAGCATTGTACGCCTGTGATGATCCGAGCGAGTTCTTGGGTGATATTGTCTTCCCACCCCCAGTTCTCGATGGGGTTGAGAACGGTGGCACCTTTAGGGCCAAAGGCGATCCCTGCAAATGTCGCCAGTGGAGGTTCTGATAAATGAGCACGATTTCGAATTAGGTCTGAAAACAATGCGAAGACTATGAGAAAGAATGACAGAAGGAGATAGGCTAGATGGGGAGTTGATGGTTCAATCTGTGGCCACCCCATCCTGAAAAGGCGTCGTGTTGGGGCTCGACTCTCACTTGCTGAAAATGGGATATATCTGATATTCGAGGCGCCCAGTCGTATACAAAAGCATACCTCGTCTGTACCTCGTAAAGCAGGCCTGAATCAATGAAGCAATAGACTTTTCGTGATGTTCTCATTGGACCATCCTGTCGATGCCAGTGCGTCATTCTGGGTCATGGTACAGAGTATAACTTGGATCCTCGGCTTCTCTTCCGGATTTCAACAGTGGACGCCACAGCTTTGGGGAGAGCCACGGCACTAGCCACAGCTTGGGGGCCAAGTTGAGAGCTAGCCGCGCCAAGGCCGAGAGGGTGCCTGGCAGGCTAGAAGGGGCAGGTGCTTCACTCATCCTCGCTTCGCTTGGTCCTTCGACGTCGTCACGGGTGCCAGGGAGGGTTTGCTATTTTAGGCCGTCCATGCCCTCAACAGCATTCATACCTTAGGGTTTTAGCTGCAATAGAGCAAACTCCTCGACACGGGTACCCCTTGGATTAACTCTTTTCCTGGTGAACGTATTGGCATTGGATATGCGATTCAGCTTCCTTATCTTGAGGAAGACCACCACTAGAATATTGAGTAATGTATTCCATCCAGACGGCTATGCCTACCGATGTAATACATGTTAGGTGTTAGGCCATGGCAAAACCCACTATTCTACTGTTTGTATGTGTCTGGAAGAGGTCTGGAACGGCCCCAGACTTGGATTGACAAGAAGTCAGTGTAGCGAAACGACTTCTGGGTCATGTAGGCAAATTTTAGGATGTTGATCAGTCGGGGCAGAAAGCAAGAATAGTAATGATTGGATCTTTGGTCGTCCGATCATCGCGGTCCCTAAATCAGGCATGCGATCAACGAAATCCTAAGGAAAATCTGATTCCAGAATTTGACATACCTAGATATCTCATGACCGACCGTTTGATGGGAATGCCAGTGTAAAACATGCATGCAATATCCATCATTTGCCTCTGCTACAATTCATCCCTCAGGTTCTGGTGACCAGGGAACTCGTGATTGTTTGGTCTGAGGGAATAAGTAAAATCACATCTCATGCCCAATGGCTGCTCAGACGGGAATTGCTTGGAGCGCTGGTGCCCAACCGATGAGGCAGTCCACATGGCCAGATTTCCTGGTTGATAAGTAGTTGAAGAGTGGATCATGCTTTGAGACAATGAGCACCACAGGAATTGGAAGCCTTTTGCTATTGTCCTCGAATGTTGTGCAGTTGACACCCTCGCAGACTGAGAATGGTGAACCAAAGACATGGAATTCAGAGAGGCTGGAATTCTGGATTGCTATTCGGGCGACCCAGTCCCTAAACGAGGCCCGAGAAGAGGAGGCGTTCTCCTTACCGGCCTAGGAAGAGCCTAAAGGGTTGTAGCTCGCCCGGAAGTCATGGCGAGACTTCAAAACACCTAAAACACTGGTTTTGGAAAACAGCCCAGGCGTCCGCCTCTGCAAGGCAAACGCTTTCCCTGGTGCGAACCACCTCACCACCCACATTTGCGAGTCAGACTCGAGTGGAGGCCAAGCCCCGGCCTCGGACATAACAGTGGTCACTGGCCACTGGTGAAGTTGCAGTTGGGTTGGCGACTCGGAGTTCTTTGCTGGCAGGTCCCAGTCTCAAGTGGCATCAAGTGGCATTGAGTGCCAGTGGGCCAAAGGGTGACAAGTGGAAGGGCGAACAGCGGAAGCGAGAGTGCCCCCTCGGCCCACCTACCACCTAAGAGTCCACCTAAACCGACCGAGGCGGCCAGCTGGGGTGGTTGCTGGCCAGTGAATCCGTTAGCTAAAGGGCTTAGTTATGTAGGTAGCTAGTAGGTAAGTCACCAGTTGGACTGTTATCCGTGCTGTCCAGGGCTCAGGCGCCACCCACCGCCTTCACCTCTCGTTGCCCTTCACTGGGAGACACCTCCACCCACCGCTCAGTGCTCGCTCACTGCCTGCGCCTTTGCCTCGCACCTTCCCTCTCCTAAAGTCCTAACCCCCTTTGGTTCCAACTCTGACCTTCTGTTCCTCTCTTGTTCTTATCCCTCATCCCCCTCCTCTCATCCACCTCAACCATCCCGTCCCTCTGTCTGTTACAGACAAACAACCTGAAGGCTGGTGGGTGTCGACTCACTTGTCACCAAGTCTTCATTCTCTCTTGTTTGCATCCCTTAGTTCCAAGGTTAGTCATCTTCTTACAGCTTCGGCACTGCCGCTTCGGAACTGCACCACCCTCTGCCAAATCCAACCCCAATTCCCACACCGTCCATTCTCAACCTCGTCCGCACCTCGGCCATCCATCCCTTCTACCCTTCTCCCATCTCAATCATTTGTTTCCCTCTGCACACATATCTCGTCTGCTTCGAGCAGGCTATTCTCGTTTGCAGATTGCGGGTGCAGTGTGTCCCTGGCGACGTTAACACTGCCTTGCTAACTCTTCTGAAACCAGGCTGAGATCAACATAATCTCGTCTCGCTTGAACAACCCTTGAAAAACACCTCAATACACCCCCTTCAACCACAATCCATCGATTCTCTTCCCATCTTCCCTTCGATTGCAGCTGTATTGCTGCCTGAAATTAGGTCAACATGACGACAATGGTACGTGTAGTTCAAGCTCTTGTGGAGAGTGTGTTTTGGCTGTTTTGAAAAGAGGTGGTTCAGAATATCTACTCCATCAAATGATCTCAAAAATCTCCTCTCATACAGCCCAGACAGAGCTAATGGGATTGTTTAGGATTTGCGTGTTGGCAATAAGTACCGTATTGGCCGAAAGATTGGCAGTGGTTCCTTCGGTGATATCTACCTGGGCACCAACATCATCTCTGGAGAAGAGATTGCTATCAAACTCGAGTCCGTCAAGGCTAAACACCCCCAGCTTGAGTATGAAGCTCGTGTCTACAAATCCCTGGCTGGTGGAGTTGGCATTCCCTTCGTCCGCTGGTTTGGTACCGAATGTGATTACAACGCCATGGTTCTTGACCTTCTAGGTCCCAGCTTGGAAGACCTTTTCAACTTTTGCAACCGAAAGTTCTCCCTCAAGACTGTCCTCCTTCTGGCCGATCAACTCATTTCTCGAATCGAATACATTCACGCCAAGTCCTTCATCCACCGTGACATCAAACCAGACAACTTCCTGATGGGAATTGGCAAGAGAGGAAACCAAGTCAACGTTATTGACTTTGGTTTGGCCAAGAAGTACCGTGACCCGAAGACTCATTTCCATATCCCATACCGTGAGAACAAGAACCTGACTGGTACGGCTCGTTATGCATCCATCAACACCCATCTTGGCGTTGAACAATCTCGCCGCGATGACATGGAGTCTCTCGGCTATGTCATGCTCTACTTCTGCCGTGGCTCCCTTCCATGGCAAGGTCTCAAGGCTGCCACCAAGAAGCAGAAGTACGACCGAATTATGGAGAAGAAGATGACCACTCCCACCGAGGTGCTTTGCCGTGGTTTCCCCAACGAATTTGCCATCTATCTCAACTACACTCGATCTCTTCGCTTTGATGATAAGCCAGACTATTCCTACTTGAGGAAGATCTTCCGTGATCTTTTCGTTCGCGAATCATTCCAATACGACTATGTCTTTGACTGGACTGTCTACAAATACCAGAAGAACGCCCAGGCGATCGCTCAAGCCGCTGGAAACCAACCTGCTCAGGAGGAAGAAGAGAAGCAAGCACGTGGTGGACGACACCCTGGCACAGCGGCCGCTACTGGCGCCCCTACGCCACAACATACTTCTCAAGCCGGTAAGCCAGCGGCCATCTCCAGCTCTCGACGCAAGGTCATCGAACGCGGCAATGGCAACGACCAAGGAGGTAGTGATAGGATGTGAGTACTGAAACCTTCGGTTCCGTGTAAGGGATCTCCTCTGCGTTCTGCTTCGGTTTGCGTAGAGGGTTGAAATAGCATCTGACTAATACTCTAGTCTTCGACGTTAGGCTTCGTTCCGGAACGAGGATAACCACCGGCAACGGCGATTATCGTTGAAACGGAATGACGGCTACGTGTTCTCGACACTGCTGAACTCGTTTCTCCAATCAACCTTACGAAGACTCTTGTCTTCACAACAACACACCATGGGAATGTCGGATCCCGCGCGGGGTTTGCTCTAGCACATGGCAAATCCGGAATGGGATATGTGGAACGCCGACTCTTATCTGAATGGCTCTCAACTCAATACCTCATGCGACAATCAACGACCACCAATGACTTATGGGGATCGACCACGCTGCATTAGCGTGACGCTTGCATGCAGCATCAGAATATCAAGAAGTTTAGCGACATACGACAACATGGCATCAGACACTGCTGTCAACCACCACTGATCTGAGATTGAAGTATATTACTTTCGTATTTCGGACTGTGTACCTTTTTACTGTGGAGTCACCGACTCTGCAACAACTGCGAATCATCACCGCCCACCCCCGACCTTCCTACAGCACGTTTTCCTTTTTGTTTGTGGCTTCTAACAAACATGCATACCATCGAAGATTTGAGAAGTACTGGACAAGGGGAGAGGAGCACAAGCTTGAAGGATGTCTACCTCGGACGAAGAGTTGCAACAATGTTGCACGCCCTTTGGGAGTTATCACTTCCTGTGGGATTCTGATGAGGAAATGGCAAATACCTCGGTACCTGGCGAAGGAATTGTTATGGGCAGCGTCCGGGGATGTTTATGGCCAGTACTTCTATTGCTTGGGAAAGCAACATAATTTTATGACAGGCACCGAAAGAGTCTTGGACTCATCTAGCTTAGTCAATCATGATCTCAATGTGCTAAAAAAACCCTTATCTTTCCTCGTTTCAATATATTGCTACTAATTATTGAGTCTCGAAAGAGGTTCACAGCTTTCGGAGCAATGCAGAAACAGAAGCTAATTCAACACAAAACAGGAGGTCTATCGTACGTGATTGCCGATGAAGAGCAATGGTGAATTGTGATCGGTCAGCCACCCGGAATAGACGAATCCAACCTACATCAGTGGCGCTTAGCAATACGGCACGGATATCCCAGCCCCACAAAATCTGGAAGGGTGGGAAAGTGATTAATTAATAGCAGAATCTAATTGTCCAGGTTGAGCTGGGTGTCCAAGCTCGTCCGGAACCAGCCCTTCTAACACGAGCAGCGAGAGCGGGGATTGAAGCTTGTCAGGACCACAACTACAAGTTCATGATGGCCGATCGGGGATGTGCTCAGCATAAGGTGATCAGTTCATCTTCGCGGTCAACTTGTTGGTGCTGGCCTTGGACGAGTCGTAGTATGTCTGGCCCTGTTTCAGAATGCAGAACACAACAACTTACATCTGGCGGTTCGAGGGAGCTTACTGTGCGGACTACTCCATATTCCGTACAAGTCCAAGCTGCACAGAAAACAAGACAAGCTATCCATACTTCGTAAGAACTTCGTAGTGAAACCGTCGTCGTGGTTAGTCCTTGTACTAAGTCAGTTACTTAGTACTATCCGTATTACTCGCAGTTGTCCATCCGAAGAGTCTGGCCCTCCTGGCTTGCCTCCGAGGAGGAAACTCGCTTACCAATTTAGCTTTAACCATCACGCAGTTGCAGTGCTGTGCAGTTGTCAGTGACGTGCCTGCCACTCACTACTGGTGCGAAGGAAGCACTTCACCTCACACCGACACCTCCCCCCAGCCAACTTCACTCCCCCCCTTCATCATAATTCACAGCATCAATATATCTGTCCTGTTTTGAGCCGACAATCTCACTCTGTCAATCCTGTATGTGATTATCCTTTCATTCCGACCGGACCTCCCCTCGGCGATATAGCTTTGAGGTTCAACTAGATCGCGTTCTGACAATTACTCGTATATTAGTACAACCGTCGACTCAGCCCTCTTTCGGTGCATAGTAGAAGACGTGTAGCTGCGGCATCAAAACAGTGAGTGAGTTCCAATACGTTTCTGTTTCCAGTTTATGCTTCCCATCATCGACATCTCTTCCCCCTTCCTTACGTTATTCGCCGTTCAACAACTCGGGATATGTATGGAGAGTGCGCAACCATCCTAAGGAGAAGCCTTCAGGATCGTGGTGCTATAGAATTTGGATCACTTTATATCCACGGCGAATATATCTCCCCACTGCCAGGTTAAACCAAATATGTCGGCTCTATATCTGTCCATGACCACCAAGCTGGGGGGTGGGGGCCAGTGAGCACTTAGCAAAGAGGGTTCACTCCCAATGGTGTATTCCCCATGCTGCTTTATCGTGTCCAAGATACCACGGGACTAGCAAAATGAAACAGACAGCCTCGACACTGCTTGTTTACGGCAGATTGCAACTGAAGCTTGATGCACAAAACAATAGAGAACACTTTTTGCCTTAGAGTGGAGGAAGAATCGACGAGTTCAAGATTGAAGGCTAACCACCAAATCCCAGCTGGGTGCAAGCACGTTCAGTGTCATCCGTCCATCAGCAAGCTTCGAGCGATATACACAAGTTGAGGGTTGAAATCGAAGTCCCAATTTGAGAAAGTCCCAGCCTTGCAACCATATTCTCGCACTATACTAGGCACAAATTCCCACCGACACCATGCCCGTGGAGCTGCGCAAACGACCGCCACCAAAGGAGACGGCCACGCCGGCCCCAACAGCCAAACGGGGCAGCGGCAGCACGGTGAAGAAGCTCGCTGACAAAGCCAAGGAAGCGATTCTCCCGACGAAGGCCGGTAAGAAGAACGGGGTAACCGCTGATGCTGCGCCAGCGGTGGAAAGTGAAACTAAGGCTACGAATGGAACTTCCTCTGGCGCATCCAAGATCGCAGTAGGCGAAACCGTCAACTTGGAGGGATTTGGCGGTACAGTGCAGACCCACGACGGCAAGGATGTCACGCTCAAGGCCCTTGTGGACAAGAGTGGAGCGGGCGTGGTTATCTTCACGTATCCGAGGGCTAGTACGCCCGGTTGTAAGTTTTGCCCTTCCCAAAGTTTCTATTTGGTGCTTGATGGACTTTGTCAACGGACATGAGAGAATTGTGTTTGTTCTGGACTTATAATTGCGTCTTTCCAGGTACCACTCAAGCGCGCCTATTCCGAGACAGCTATGCGCCTATCACCGGTGCTTCGCTCGCCGTCTACGGTCTGAGTACAGATAGTCCCAAGGCAAACACGACATTTGCTACGAAGCAGACGCTGCCTTATCCGCTCTTGGTGAGATCTTCCTGGCTTTCGCTTCACTGCGCCGTGTTTCCTACCCCCCACCTCTTTCTCCTTCTCATCGTTGATTGAGTAGCGAGATTGCTGACAACTCATGAACTGTTCTTCTTGAAAATAGTGCGACCCCAACGCCACGTTGACATCCGCCATTGGGCTAAAGAAGCCTGGCCCTGGTAAATCCACCGCCCGGGGCGTGATCGTGATCGACAAGCAAGGCAAGATCCGAGTACATGAACAAGCCGGTCCCCAGAAGACACTGGATGTCGTTCTTGAATTCATCAAGACAGAAGGCTTCACTGAAACTGGAGCCCCAGCAGCCGTGGCCGCCCCGCCAGCGGATGATCCCGTTGCGACCGAGGAAATGGCCAAACTCGCTGATCCGGATGTCAAGATGGACGAGGTGCCATTGGCGAAGACTCCTTCTAAGGAGGAGCAGGAGGCGGGCGAGACAGCCGCGGAGGTTGGCGAGACGGGGGCGAAGATTGATTCCACGGAGGGGTTGCTCAAGCCAGAGATGAGTGAGGGAATACGGGGTACGCAGAATGGAACAAGGTTGACGAAAAAAAAAAGTTCCGTCGCGTAAGTAAGTCAGCTGCAACCTTGTTGCAGAGCTTTGAGTCCCTCTCACTTTGACTCCTGATCTTTGGGGGATCGGTCCAGGGGTAACTAGTCGGGCAGTTGGGAACATGAATTTCCTTCCTGTTGCTGCTTCCTCGCATTTTCGTCATACCGTTGCAAGCCCTGGAGTCCAGACCCTGCCTATCCTCTGCAATTCGTTGATGAACTTCTTACTTGTGATCTCTGGACTCTTCCCCCCATAGTTGGCGATTTGCAAGGGCGTACGATCATCCGGAGCGTAGAATGGGTTCAGCATCAGCTGGATATAGGCGGTCTGGACGGCGCGGAAAGCAGGGCGTAGGTCCGCGTCGCGCAGACCCATGACGGCGGCGGCGGCGGGCAGCTTGCGTTTGTCTTTCTCCTCGGTGGGGGACAAGGGCGAGACAATGGATGAGGCAGGAGTGTCGCGTGGCCTGCCCATCATGTCAACCACAATCACGAACTTGATCCCCGTGTTGGTCTGCCATCCGTAGCACGACAGGCGTTCGTCAACGGCTTGTAGAAGACCCAGGTCCTGGCTCAGTGAAGAGCTGCTTGTAGTGGTCGAGGCGCGGAGGGCGAAGATGTCCAGGCAGGAGTTTATTAGGAAGAGCATTTGTAGCGGGTCGGCGGGCTGGGGTGGGAAGTGAGAGATGTGTAGTGGGTTGTCCTGAGAGGTGATTAGTTGCATGTTTGGGAATATAGAGTGCTCTGGAAGAGGAACGAAGGAAGACGCACATGTTTGCCTATAATTCCTATGGCTGCTATCGCTGGCGCAGCGTTGAGATTGAGTGCCATGGTGCCTGTTGAGACGGAGCATGAGCAGAGGGATGGATCGACGGAGGGAAGAATGTCGATATATGTTCTGAGTCATGTAAATTCCAGGATAGCGAGGATCATGACTCATGGGGCACACTCTTCACATCCAACCAATGATGAAGCTCTCAAAGGCATTTGTTCGGTGGAGACGATCCGCCCGAATATCCAACATCCTCCATCATCGACATTTCAATCGCCGTGGTCGTCGATTTGCCCCCCTCTACCCTCTCTCCTCTCTATTCCCTTCGTCCCTTCTATTACGGGAGCATCACCTTTGCCGGCAAGATGATGTCCCTGTCCAGATCAGTCGCTCCCAGAGCGCTGAGAGGTACGCAATTGAGCTCCTTGGGCCGCCATCAAGATATTGACCTGCTTTCCTCTACAGCTTCCACCACCATGCCATTCTCCCTTGTCCGCGCAACACCCGGGGCTTTCATCTCTTCCTCCTCACAGAAATCCGCTACATCGGCAGCGGTCACAGCACCAGCTACAGCGGGCGACTCCTCCCGTCTCCCAGTAACGGGTGGCATCCGCCGCGAAGTGCCTCTCCCCAGTCAGGAACCCAAGCAAGGAGCCATGCAGTACGCCCTGACCACACTCGACCAGATCGCCAACTGGGCACGCCAGGGCTCCCTGTGGCCTCTGACCTTCGGATTGGCCTGCTGTGCTGTCGAAATGATGCACCTGTCCACACCCCGCTACGACCAGGATCGTCTGGGTATAATTTTCCGCGCCTCGCCTAGACAGTCGGACGTGATGATCGTGGCCGGCACACTCACGAATAAAATGGCTCCCGCCCTCAGACAGGTCTACGACCAGATGCCCGACCCACGTTGGGTGATTTCCATGGGCAGCTGTGCAAATGGCGGAGGGTATTATCACTACAGTTATTCGGTTACTCGTGGTTGTGATCGCATTGTTCCCGTGGATATTTATGTGCCTGGGTGCCCGCCAACGAGTGAGGCGCTCATGTATGGCATTTTCCAGCTGCAGAAGAAGAGTATGTGTCATTGCCTTGATTTCTTCGGCCAAGTGGATGGTTGCTAACCTTGATTTGCAGTGAGACATACTCGGATTACGAGACTGTGGTACAGAAAGTAGCCGATGGGAGAAAAGGAAAGAAGAGAAGCAAACCAGGAATCAGCAGCTTCCATCACCAAACTTTTCTTTATTTATTTTTTATCGGCACGGTGGCGTGGGTAGTGCGAATTTCTGCATGGCAGTGGGATTGCACATCTTTAAGACCTGCCTTGCGTTCTAGTTTACAGTGTGAACTATGTACAGAATGAAAATGAAAGCATATTTAAACTACAAAGTACGAGCATGACTTTGGCTTCTTGTGGCCAGAGCATGTTGCTGGTTGCGTGCCGTCTTCCGTGCCGGGAGAATGCGGTAAGGAGAATCATGCCATAGCCTTTATACTCATAATGTCACTCATAAATATTTGTACTAGAGCATGAGATCTATCGAGCAGTGCTCGTTAGAAAGCAAGAGGTAGATATATATACTCCGCATCTAGGACATAGTTGCCCACGCGGTTTAGAAGTACGTCTCGGGGTTTAATTGATCCGACGTAATGGTGCATGTGGGTAACCGAGACGAAGCCCGAAGAATCGTCGAGCATCTCGCATTTGTGCCTCTGCCACCTTGACCTCTCTTCCTCTCTCTCCCATTCCCCCCTCCCATAGCAGAGTGCTCCTGCGCTAGAATTGTTCAAGATGGAGGTCTCAAGGATAGCGGCCCGATCGTTGCCTCGGCGTTCCGCTTCGCACTTGATCCGCAGCTCAACAGGCCTACGAAATGGAACAAGACTGTCGCCTGCCACACTCGCGTGCTCACCCATGGCCATATGGAGCCGGCGTCAGATATCGTCGAGTTCTAACCTCAGCTTCCCGGGTCCTCCTGGCCTAGGTTTCGGTGGCTCGTCGAGCCCTTCCTCTCCGACCTACTTCCAACGCCAGACCAGTTTGCCCGCAAATACTATTATCCGCTTCGTTCCTCAGCAGACAGCATGGATTGTCGAGCGCATGGGAAAATTCAACAGGATATTACAACCTGGTTTGGCTATCTTAATGCCCATTATTGACGTATGCGCTTCGTTGCCTAGTGGTGGGTTGCGCCGACCGTGCTGACCAAACCTTTGTATAGCGCATTGCATATGTCCAGTCGTTAAAAGAATCGGCTATTGAAATCCCGAGTCAGAGTGCGATCACGGCAGATAACGTGACGTTGGAGCTTGATGGTGTGCTATATACAAGGGTTTTTGATGCGTACAAAGCAAGGTTGGTTCTGTGATGGGCAAGAATTACTGGGTGGCGACACTAACCCAATTTGCAGCTACGGGGTCGAAGATGCAGAATATGCCATTTCACAGTTAGCACAGACGACGATGCGATCAGAAATCGGACAGTTGACGCTGGACCATGTCCTCAAAGAACGTGCGAATCTCAACTCCAATATTACTCAAGCGATCAACGAGGCAGCACAGGAATGGGGTGTGGTGTGTCTAAGATATGAAATCCGAGATATTCATGCGCCAGAGGGCGTTGTCGCAGCCATGCATAGACAAGTGACTGCAGAACGATCGAAGAGAGCAGAAATCCTAGAGTCTGAAGGTCAACGGCAGAGTGCGATCAACATCGCTGAAGGTCGGAAACAGTCGGTAATCCTGGCGTCTGAGGCTTTGAAAGCCGAGCAGATCAACACAGCTTCCGGTGAGGCTGAAGCTATCATGCTTAAAGCACACGCCACGGCTCGTGGAATTGAAGCTGTTGCGACTTCTATTCGAAAAGGTTCCACGGATGCCCAGAGTGCCATAAGTTTGAGTGTGGCAGAGAAATATGTTGATGCATTTGGCAGACTTGCCAAGGAGGGTACTGCTGTGGTGGTACCTGGGAATGTGGGAGATATGGGTGGAATGATCGCCAGTGCCATGGCAGTCTACGGGAAAGTGAGTGAAGGACAGAAGAAGATGTTGCAGACCAAGGCCATCGAAGCCGCACCGTCGAACAGCGACCATGTTGCGGCCCCTTCCGGTGATGCCAAAGATGCAGTCCTCGAGTCATTCGAGAAGACGGCTGGAGCACGGAAATAAAATCAAGAAAGGGAAGAAAAGGAGAAGAAAACTTGTTGGATTTTTATAATGGGACAAATTGTGCCAGCGGACATTCAGCTCATCCAACAGCGCAAAAGCAGCAGCAGGCAAACGGAATTTTGGGTTGAGTGTTCAGTCTTGCCTCTCTGGAGTACTGATTGACATCATCAGCTACTTGTACTACTACCATTAACAGCCAACCAAAAAAGGGTATCTCTTACTATGCGAGAAAGTCCATAGCGGGTTGTATACTAATGAATTACAAACACTCAAACCTCTTCATTTTTTTATATATATAATAGCATATAACATTGAGCTGATGCGCGTAATGGTACCGGTGGCACCTACGGTGGTAATACTCCATCTGCGGAGTATAGTAATAATAGTATAGTAAAGAGATGGACCACCAGAGTGGTCCGTACGGAGTACTCCATTCTGTCACTGCCACTTCAACTTTTGTTTCCACTCCAACATCCACCACTTCCCACATTCACACTCAACCATACAGCTGCAAACCTCACTGTAAAACGTCGAATCATTCTTTCTTCCTTTCTCACTGTCTTCCATTTCATCTTCATCTCTCAACTAGCCATGAAACCCCAACAACCACAGAGATAGGCTCGCCATGCATATCATTAAGCCTATATGGCTGACCCATGGAGGTACCACTTCTTCCCTGCGCCCCAACCACTAGAACAAGATCTACATCTTTCAACGCGTCGCAAAGCGTGTAATTGTCGTCGCATGTTGGGTCACAACTGACAGCCCTTCTCCGCAGGCGAAAAGAAGGACTTTGAGGTCTACAGCTGTCACGTCTCGCCCGATGGCCAACGTCTGGTCACAGCTGCTGGTGGTATGTTCAACTCGATCACCCCTCCTCCCACTGCCTTTCTGTCTCCAGCTGACCCTTCCTCTCCTTCAAAGATGGCTATGTGCGCATCTGGTCGACCGAAGCCATCTACAATGCCGCAAACCCTAAGTACGACAAGCCCCGCCAGCTTGCCTCCATGAGTTACCATTCAGGCACCATACACACCGTTCGCTTCTCCCCGGGAGGCAAGTTCCTCGCTTCAGGTGCCGATGACAAGATTGTGTGCATCTATTCCCTCGACCCTAGTCCTCCTGCCCACGCGGCTTTTGGTATGTGAATAAAGAATGAACAACTATGCCGCCATGATTGGATCTAAGTTATGATTTGTCTAGGCTCTAACGAGGCTCCCCCTGTCGAAAACTGGCGCATCTTTCGAAGACTAATAGGTCATGACAACGATGTACAAGATTTGGGTTGGTCTTATGATGGAACTATATTGGTTTCGGTCGGCTTGGATTCTAAAGTCGTTGTCTGGTCCGGCTTCACCTTCGAAAAACTCAAGACTCTTCCGAATCATTCCAGTCACGTCAAGGGTATCACCTTCGACCCTGCTAATAAGTACTTCGCCACGGCTAGCGACGACCGAACTATTCGCGTCTTTCGCTTCACCTCCCCGACTCAAAACTATTCGACCCACGATGCAGTTAATAACTTTATCCTCGAAACGACCATTGTACAGCCATTTGTAAACTCCCCTCTTACAACATACTTCCGGAGATGCTCATGGGCCCCCGATGGGCAACATATTGCCGCAGCAAATGCTGTCAATGGTCCTGTGAGTGCTATTGCCATCATTAATCGAGGATCGTGGGACGGTGATACTACTTTGATAGGCCATGAAGGACCAGTCGAGGTCTGTGCATTCTCTCCCAGACTTTATGGACAAGACCCATCAAATCGCCCACAACCAGATGGTCACCCAACTGCACATACAACGGTCATTGCTTGCGGTGGAGCCGACAAAACCCTCAGTATCTGGACAACCAGCAGCCCCCGACCCTTGATCGTCACCCAAGATGTTTCCAGCAAGCCCATATCTGACTTGGCTTGGAGCCCGGATGGCCAGAATCTATTCCTTACTGCCTTGGATGGGACAATCTTCACGGTCATGTTTGAGCCTGGTGAGCTTGGATATGCTAGACCGGTCGAGGAGAATGATCGATCCCTCAGTAAGTTCGGTACGTCAAGGAAAGGTTTAGGATTCCCAGAAACAACAGATGCCTTGTTGTTGGAAGAGATGAGTAAAGCAGGCGAGTTGAAGGGTTTGGAAGGTCGCATGGGCGCTTTGATGGGCGACTTGAACGCTGCTCAACCTGCGGCAACCGCTGCCGCCGCTGCACCGTCTACAAACGGAACCACGACGGCAGAAGCTCCGGCCAACGGCATCGAAGTTACCACGAATGGTGTTGCTGCTGCAGCAAAATCACAAGACGATCAGAACCAGGCGAAGCTTGAACGACTGAAGAACAGGGTAGAAATCACTAAGGATGGTAAAAAGAGAATTCGTCCGCTTCTGGTCTCAGGAGCTGGTGGGGCAGAATCTTCTCTACCCCAAGCGAAATTGGTCAGTGCAAGCACAAACGTCCAGGCACTGGATGCACCACAGTCTGTCCTCGACTTATCCAAACCCTTTGACGGTCTTCCTAAAGGGGGCTTAGCTGCACTACTCCTGGGAAACAAGAGGAAATACGCCCAGATTGAAGGCGAGGAGGAGGGAGCAGCTGAGAAGAGAGTGATTGCTGCAAGCCAGAAAGGAGCTACACCCATTCTTGTTAATGGTCCTGATGGCTTGCTGCCCGCTCAACCTCAACCGGCAGTCAGTGGCCAGCTTGTAACCCCTGAGTGGATTCGACCTGCCGTCACCAACCCTGCATTGAGTGTCAGTCAATTACGACTGGCAGTGCCTCGGATCAGATTACATATCGTACAGGGTATTGATTCATCAGGAAAACCTGGCGACGTCTCAGCCGATCCAGTGAGCAAATCACGAGCTGAGTTTGTATTTGAGGCTCGAAATCCCTCTGGTCCATCTTTGACACAGAGGTCTCAGGACCGAGAACCTTGTCGGATCACACTGACAAGAAAAGACCAGCCTCTGTGGCAGGACTTTCTCCCACGAGGGGTTCTTCTAGTCACTGGCAATCAGTCTTTTTGGGCAGCCGCGGATGAGACAGGTTCGATCTACATGTGGACTCCACACGGTCGGCGACTCAACAGTGCCATAGTCATGGAAGCACAACCTGTCATATTGGCTTCGTACGAATCTTGGCTTTTGTGCATAACAGCAGTGGGTATGTGTTATGTTTGGAATGTCAAAACCATGTCCTCACCACATCCACCCGTTTCAGTGGCTCCTGTGTTGGATGCAGCAATTCACTCTCTAGCCGCCCATCCAACTGGCGCCCCGGCTATTACGCAAGCTCGTCTCAATTCCGAAGGCCGGATCATTCTGAGTTTATCGAATGGCGAAGGATATGCATACTCCCCTCAGATGTATTGCTGGCAGAGGTTGTCTGAAGTCTGGTGGGCTGTCGGTAGTCAGTACTGGAATACCACCGACACATCGGTGGGGGCAATACAGTCCTCAAAAGCCCAGTCCAGTAACGGAAAGACGGTGGATGTATCCTCCGGCATAATCCCATGGCTAGAGAGGAACACTACTTCAGAAACATTATTGCGTGGTCGGGCATACTTCCTGCAGAGACTTATCAAGGTCTTATTATCACGGGAAGGATTTGAGAGCTTCGAGTCCGGGGTGTCGATTGCACATCTTGAAAACCGAATTGCTGCTGCACTGATGCTTGGAGCCAAAGATGAGTTTAGGATCTATGTTTTGATGTACGCAAAACGACTGGGCGCAGAAGGATTGAGATTGAAAGTGGAGGAGCTTCTACGCACTCTCGTTGGTGGGATCGTGGAACAGCCTCAGCAAGAGCAAGGTATCGCGGCCAATATCAATCTTGTAGAAGGTCGTAATTGGCAAGAAGAGTCTAAGACTCTCTGTGGATGGCCACGGGAAGATCTTTTGAAGGACGTTGTCCTCCTTCTTGGTAAGTCCTTTGCTCGAGCCGCGAATGCCGAAAAATCGGGTATACTGACCAACTGTCTCAGGAAAACATCGCGACTTGCAACGAATTACGGTTCCCTTTGCCAAAATGCTGGGCCTTGTTAATGACACGGCGACAACGGACGGGGAGGCAATGGTTTTGTAGGACAATGTCAATACTGATACCGATGAGTCAGCGTTGGCGCAACGGCGTGAACAACGTGCACAAGATGCACAAGACAATCTGTTCCAGCAACCACACCCTCAACAGGTCGCACAGGTCGAACAGGTTGATATGCTCACACCTCCCACCCCAAGAAGACGATCTGCAAGATCAAGACGCACTAGTCTTCGATTCGGGTTTAGCCACTAAGGGAAATGGGAATGAACAAACCACTAAAATGTATCCAATACGGATTTCAGGAAAGTATGATTCTCATTTCTAGAAATCAGGTCTGACTTCGTTTTGGGTGGGACTTTGGACCGCGTTATCATTGACATCGAACTGGACTAAATTCACATGCTGTATTATTTAACAACACAACATTACAACAACAGAAGGACTTTGGTTCTCCGATCTTCAGGTTTCTTGCTTCTCTCTCCCTTTCCCTCCCTTTAAATCTTGGACTTTCTTCTTCTATTCTTGTTTCCATTAACCATCATTTATGGCCTTAAGATTTCAGCCAACTGCACAGATATCTACACCGATCGCTAATTGATTGTCCAACTGACCCTGGAAGCAATATCTCAGCCATCGCTCTCTATAACCCCCACGCAGGCGCACGCACACTCAAACACAATGGTCTTCATCAAAGGCCGATTATCAGGTCATCGACCACGCTCTCGATCCGAGAGCATCGTACTAACCTCAACGACTCCTCTCTTCCCATCCGCTCAGCTCCTCCCTCCTCGAATGCAGACACTATCACCATCCTTAACCACATTTACAGCCACTCCCAGCACTCTCACAGACACTTCACGACCCATCTACTCGTTCCTCTCCAGTAGAATCCTCCGCTCCATCAAGCCGTGGATCTGGCGCTGGCTCGTGCTGACACTCGCCGTGGGGTTGTCAATCCACTCACTTCACCAACTCTATCTTCGCTCATCAGGGTTCCAGCCCGCAAACCAATACTCATACTACGACATGGAAGACCAGCACATACTGCTCCGACCCCACGATTCCCAGAATTCTCGAGACCCAGGAGAAGCTCCCGCTAGAGAATGGCCCTGGACCAACAATCTCAATAGCAAGAAGAAAACACACAACCCCGAGCAATGGCTGCGCGAGAACTCTTATCCCGAGTTATTTGACGACGGGGCAAGCCGCGGTGGTAGCAACGGACGTTCAACACAACGAGGCCTTCCCGGTAACACCAACGGGCGGAAAAGACCCCGCGCGGCGATCATCAGCCTCGTGCGCAACGAGGAGCTCGACGGGATCCTGCAGAGTATGGCGCAGCTCGAGTTGCATTGGAACCGCGTGTTTCAGTACCCCTGGATCTTCTTTAATGAGATGCCGTTTAGTGAGGAGTTTAAGGTGAGTGCAACGAATCGATGGGTGATGAGCTTAATCGTGTTGGCTTAAATATTGTCGTTCCTGTCCCCGCGGTTTCCTTGCCTATGGATCGATCCTGCGAGGTAGATGACTTTTACGATTCAACCGCTGGGGCAATTTGGCCCTGCGATAGACATGATTTATCCACGTGTATTCACATTGATTGCTAACTATCAAATCCCCTCTCTGCCATAGGCAGCAACCAGCAACGCCACCTCCTCCCCAACATCCTACCACCTTGTCCCGCGCTCGCACTGGTCCATTCCGCCCTGGATCTCACGGACCCGCTACATGGACAGCCTAGACTACCTAGGCACCATCGGGGTCGGCAAGGGCCACATGCTAAGCTACCACGCGATGATTCGGTGGCAATCCGGATTCTTCTACCAGCACCCGGCGCTCGCATCCTACGATTTCTACTGGCGCGTTGAGCCCGACGTACATTTCTTCTGCGACATCCCGTACGACCCGTTCCGCTTCCTCGCCGAGAACGATCTCGTGTACGGGTTTAACATGGCGATCCTCGATGACGCGCGCAGCTTCGCAAGCCTGTGGAGCGTCACGCGCGACTTTGTGAGTCGGTTTCCGGAGCTGGTGCGCCCCGATGCGGATGTCGATTGGTTGCTTGACCCAGATAATGGCATGGAGTACAATAATTGCCAGTTCTTCAGCAATTTTGAGATCGGGAGTCTGGCGTTCTGGAGGGGCGAGGGGAATCGACGGTATTTCGAGCATTTGGACCAGAGTGGGGGCTTCTTCTATGAACGATATGGTGATGCGCCGGTCCATACGCTGAGTCTCGCACTGTTTGCGCGTAGGGATCAGGTGTGGTTCTTCAGGGATATTGGCTACCAGCACGATACGGCCAGGCATTGTCCTCCTCCAAGTACTCAGAAAATCAGCTATGGGAATCCTAACAATGGTGGTCACGGCCATCGACACTATGAGCGCCGCTGCACATGCGAGCCGACGACCCTGGACGAGAACTTCTACAAGCTGGTACCGATGGAAAGTCCGCAGGTAAAGCCAAGGGATACGTGCATCCGAATGTGGTTGGGCGGTGAGTGGTTGGATACGAAGCCTGGTTGGAGCCAGGAGGTTGAGCGCGCGTTTGGGGGAGATGGATACGGCGGATATGTTCTGGATGGGTTGAGTTGAGGTTGAGCGGAGGAGGAATAGAAGGGCCGTGGGGAGACCTAGCTATAATGACAAGATCAGGATACGCCGTCGGGGTTGTGTTGATTGACCTAAATACCCATCTAGGTATGTTCCAAGGCTGTGAGAAAGGCTTGCCAAGCAAGGTTGATCAAATGGGATGGGCGGCGAAACAGAACTGCAAACACGAAGGTGGGAAGATGGAGCAGGCCTACCTGGAGGATAGTTATTGAGGATAGATTGCCAGGCGCGTACAGCCTGAGATACCTGTAATATTAGACACAGATGACCATGCCATGCCACGCGGTGAAGTTCTTCACGAGGCAGAACGCGGACGAGATAAGAAGAGACAAAAGACGTTGTGAGAATAGCTTTTCATTTCGGCATGGGAAAAGGGATGGCATTCCCGTTCGTTCTACTGGCCACGCTTGGTCTAACTAAATGAAGTCGGCCATCCCGTAGGTAGTGAAGGGAAAAAGGGGGTATAAAGTGCAAGTCCGGTTTCTTGACATGCATAGTTGATTAAGTCAGCTCCATCCTTCGCAACACAGGTAAGTGGTAGGTAGGTTGGTAGCCGTCATCGGCGAGAAACAGGCTCATGCTCTAACACATGGAAGATGGAGCAAGGCTCAAGCAGTGTCAGGAAGTCATAGCCGAATTGTTTCCATCTGGTGAGCATATCTATCCCTTGGCAGCACCGGCCTTGATGAGAAGAATATCTCCATCCTCGACCACTGCATGAGGGGATCCAATGTTAGCTATTCATTCTAACTCATCTCACATATGCCCATTCTCAAACGAGCAATAGCCGAACCGAACTTGAACGGGAAGGAATTGTAGTACTTACCATAATCTTTTCCTTTCGTCATGACCTTACCCGCGGCCTGCACGGCCTTTTCATCACCGTATTCCTTCAGTGTGTCGTAGTTATATACAATACACTGAATGAAGGTCTTCTCGAAGTCGGTATGAATTACACCTGCAGCGGCTGGTGCCTTGGTGTTCTTGCGTATCGTCCACTGCCGGACTTCATCGGTACCGGTTGTGAAGAAACTGGCCAGGTTGAGTGCTTGACGCATGGTGACGATGGCCTTGGGGAGTGCCGACTTGGTGCTGAGGGTCTTGCATTCTTCGGCGGCCTCTGCGTCTGACATGGCAGCCAGGCGCTCCTCGAAACTGACTGAGATGGGAAGGATCGGGTCGTTGGGTGAGTTGGTCTTAATCCACTCCATGACTTTGGGTAGGTACTTATTCTTCTGTCGAATGTAGTCCTTTTCAGAGAGATTGATCATGTAGACAACGGGCTTCGCCGTGAGAAGTTGCAGCGGGTTAATGACTTCGACCTATTCGTTCCATACTGTTAGTCAAAATGTCTCGTACAGCAATGTAGAGAATAAGTGGTGAGATATTCCTTTTCTTTTGTTTTTCAGGGTTGGACTTCCTCTCATTACAGCCTCTAGCGTGAGATATATGGTGAGGCTGCTGTCGACGAGCTGGGATTATGTCGAGCTAATAGCTCTTGTTCATCATTGTACAGGAGTGGGGAAAGTGAAATCATAACATCAAGAAAAGCTAAAGCTTCTTACCTCTTTCGGGCCCCAGTCACCCTTTCGAACATCCTTGCCGTCTTTCAACCAAGCCAGAATCTTTTCGACAGTTGCTTCTTCTTCTTTCAGTTTCTTCATTTCCAGGCTTTGACCGCCTCTCCTCGTGAGTTTGGAAAGAGCCTCTTTGGCCTTCTCCACGAATTCGATATCTTTTAATTGTAATTCCTCAGAAATAATGTCGAGATCTCGGGTTGGGTTGACGTCTCCCTCAACATGAATAATTTCTGCATCATCAAAACACCGTACCACTTGGAAGATGGCATCGACAGCTCTGATATGTGATAAGAAAGCATTGCCGAGACCGGCACCAGTAGAGGATCCTCTTGTCAGACCAGCAATATCGTAGATGGTCAAGTTTGCAGGCACTTGTGACTTAGGCTTATAGTGTTCGACAAGCCAGTCATATCGGGCATCTGGTACGATGACTCGAGCCTCTTCTGGGTCTATGGTTGCATATGGGAAATTTGCAGGGTTGCCCAGAGAGCATTTTGTGATGGATTGGAAAAGTGTGGATTTGCCGACATTGGCCAACCCGACCTTTTATGCATAGAAGTATCAGCGCCTGTGAATCTCGATGGTTAATGTGGGGAATAAGTTGTCCCTACATACGATTCCACTTTTCAGACTATTGCCTGGTCTGCCTAGCAGGACTTTCTTCTCTTCAACGGGTTTCTTGGGAGGCATCCTTTTCTTGCTCTTGGCGTAACTGCGGCGTTGTAAGACACAAGTAAGCAAGGAGGTGGTTTGGATCTGAAGAAGTTTTGTCGAGCAAGGCTCAAAAGCAGAACCGGCTGCGCAAACTGAAAAACGGAGGGAAGAACTGAAGAGTTTAGCGGAGAAATTTGGGGAAGTCGTGATTAAGAGTGCGTATCGCAGTCTCGAGGCAAGAAGCGCTCGAGAGGTTTGCGAAGGCTTCGCCTGCTACCAGTAGGTAAATATGGTGAGGTTCAAGGTGTGAGTAGGAAGATGAGGTACTCATTCTGGTAGGCCACCAGACTTTTTTCTTAGGAGAGAGGCACAAAAGTGCCAAGACCATGATTACGGTGGATTATGGTTCTTCGAGGCAATTCACTACGGTGGGCTTTAGAGCCCAGCAAAACCAACTGTCGTCAACGACACTTCACCTCTGTATATCGAATTGTTCGCTTCAAGGACGATTAGTATTCGAACTTTGAAGAGCTATATAGATCGCCGCACACATTTAGCTGCTATTAGACTGTTTTGTACAGTATGTAAAACTTGCCTTCCAGGCAGTGAGGCTGAAAATGTCGATTGCATTTGCACCCATCCCGCATTCCTTACAAAGCGGAACAACTCCAGTGTGGGAAGACAATGCATCGCCTTTCCACTATTCCATAACCTCTATCGTCAAGGCCAATCCAGCCACATTGATAGATTCCACTGTTGACCTAGGACCCCGCAAGTCAAGGTGAATGAGATATTTGAACTCACTCGCAACTGTGGAGGATGCTTGATATGCTGCCGAACCTGAGATATCGTTGGACCATCATTGCAAGTCAAAACACGCTGATTTTCCGTTCATGGTCCACCGGCATATTCGAAAAGTGGACGGAGTTATATTCCATGGATGGCAAGCCACGAGAGTCAGTACTGGGCCAGTTTGAATGAATCTCTAGGTGCAGCTCGATCGCAGAGGCAGGTATGTTTGATGGAAGATGCTCAGTCCGTAACCATATGTTCACCTCGATATTCATCATCACTTTCGGTATCAAGTTCGGCCTCCTTTTCCTCCCATCCTTTCATAGCTATATCACCATCGTTTCCCTTCCTCTTGGCCTCAAAATATGCTTCGCGTTTCTTCATGCCGAGCTCTTCTCGCCGCCCTAGCCTTGCCATTATTCTTGCATTTCGTTTCTCCTCGAAACCATTGAGGGCTGCGAGCTGTTGCTTGAGCGCTGCAATCTCCTCTGTGAGTTTCTGAGTTTTAAAGTCCGCGGTTTCGTCGGTCGCTGACGAAGATGGTGCAGAGCGGACGAGAAGTGAACGAAGAGCGTCATCAATCATATCTCGGGGGAATCCAGGCCCTGTCAGAGCTTGTTCGACATCGTTGTGTCCCTCAAGTGTTTGAGTGCACGTAATTATTCCGTGAAATTCGTATTCTGAAGGAACTCCGACCGTACCATTCCTTTGCTGAGATGAAAACTCGAGATTTGGCTTCACTACATTGATGGTTTTGTAACCTGATGGCTTCCGAGTGTATAGACCATCGGGCTCCAACATTTTGATGTAAGTAACCGGCTGTCCAAGCCCAGCCAACTCATTCAGTATTCTGTGCTTGGCGACATCCCACCGTATCAGACTACCGTTGGTATGGCCTGAGACAAGGGCCGTACCATCATACGATAATGTTAAACAATTTGCAAAACCAAGCTCCGAAGATGGAGCTGTCCATCGATCCTTGCTCGTAAGCTGACTAGCCGCTACTGCAGACGTGCCGGTAGTTATTGATTTGCCGCTGACAGAGTGTTGAAGAACGTCCCAAGAATAAATATGTCCGTCTTGTCCGCCGAAGTAGAGAGCACGATCAGCAGGGTCAATGGCAATAGAGATAGCATTGGTGGGAAGCAAGATTGTTCGTAGCGTTTGGCATGTCCCGATATGCCAAAGATAGCATGTCCCATCGTCAGAAGCAGATACACCAAAGGTAGTATTGGTCATAGAATGGCCACAAGCTATGGCAGTAATGGCGGTTCTGTGTGCTGTAAATGTTCGGACAGGGGTATTTGAAGGTTCACCATCTTCATACCCATCTGAGCCTTGAGAAAATGTGACAAGTTTTAACAATGACCAAACATGAATACTGGTATCAGCAGAACCAGAAATGATAAAATCATCATCGGGCGTAATGCATAGTGATGATACAGGTTGCAGATGAGAGGGCGGAGAGGTGATTAAACGTCCAGTAGCAACCTCCCACAGAATCAGTTGCCCTTCTTCGGTCCCAAGGACAAGGATAGACGCTCCATCTGCAAAAGCAACGCAACAGATGCGCTCGGGAAATGGTACTGTCGCCTCTTGATTTCCTCTTTCTCTGCTGTAGACATTGATCACAGCCTTATCCGCTTGCGCTGCGAAGATATGCGAGTCACTGATAGCAACGCATCCGGAACGACTTGAACTTTTCTTGTAGCCATGGCTGAATAGATTTTGGGGTTGATACTGGTAGTGGAAAATGCCTACATCCTTTAACGCTGCACTTGTATGAGAAGCAACTTTATTTGTTGCTAGCGTTGCAGCAATAAAGCTTTCCGTAGGCATCCTCAAATGTCAGGAGCCTGAGCCATTCATTTTGAGATCAAGGGTACCGGCTGGGGTATGAAGCAGAAAAGACTTGCTAAATGAACTGCTGGAAAGTCGGAATCTAATCCGTCTCCAACAAAACTTTTTTCTACGCGATGGGGTGCACGATCGAAAGGGAGCCGCTTAGTCAGCCACGTGATTTAGTCAACCGCCAAGCAAATTGGAACGCAGCCCACACACATGATTCTTGGCACACCGCACTTGCTGGCATTTTGCAAAGGGCCATCCTTCGGCAACTTCAAGTTGCGAATTTCAACCACGACGACCATCATATTCCATAACCTCGCGTACTTGCGAACTTTCTATCTTTGAAATTTGCAGGAGACTCGGGGGCAAGATGTCGACGTTCGAGCCTGTCGTAAGTTGTGTCCTGTCCGCATTGAAGGCGCATTGAAACCTTGTCGATAGAGGACTGGACCGGAAACTGACATCGACGTGATAATTCCAGGTTGTCATTGACGGCAAGGGACACTTGCTCGGTCGTCTCGCCAGTACCGTCGCAAAGCAACTTCTCAATGGTCAGAAGATTGTTGTCGTTCGGACCGAAGCCCTCAACATCTCTGGCGAATTCTTCCGTGCTAAACGTACGTCGATCACACAATCCAAGATATTCTCTCGGAGTAAAATCAAGGCGAAGCACTAACACAGTTCCCTCACAGTCAAGTACCATGCCTACCTCCGAAAGATCACTCGTTACAATCCCACTCGAGGTGGTCCCTTCCATTTCCGTGCACCCAGTCGCATCTTCTACAAGACCGTCCGAGGCATGATCCCACACAAGACCGCCCGCGGAGCCGCTGCTCTGGAACGACTGAAGGTTTTCGAGGGTGTCCCTCCTCCATATGACAAGAAGCAGAGAGTCGTGGTTCCCCAGGCCCTCCGTGTCCTCAGATTAAAGCCCGGCCGAAAGTACTGCACAGTTGGCCGATTGGCTCATGAGGTCGGCTGGAAATACCAAGATGTTGTTGCTAGGTACGTAAAAGGGTGTTCACATGGATTTCAACGGGTGAAATTTACTGACGGTGGTCATTCTGAAGACTCGAGGAGAGAAGAAAGGTCAAGGGCGCCGCATACTACGAGCGAAAGAAGGCCGCACGAAGACAGCTTGCCGAAGCACAGAAGTCCTCATCGGACAGCAAGGCGAAGCAGGAGTTGGCCAAGTTGGGCTACTAGACACGCCATATCCACAGACTCCTCCGCCTTACCCACAATCCAGTTTCCGAATCCTATCTCTACTCGGCACTTGTGTCTTGATAATCCGACTTTGCAAGCAAATTGGCAGTTTCATTCGACCTTCCAAAAGCCGAAGCGGGATGGAGTGCGGAATGTCTGGGTCGTTGGTGTTGTGACATGGAGGATGCTGGTTGGATGTGGTGCGGGTTTATTTTCTTTCGAACACATCGATCAAAAACAACTCAATCACGAAACTTCATGCATCTAATCAGATCAGCGAATATTCGAAGACTTGAATGTGTGTGAAGCCATTTTCGACTTGTTGCGGGGGTTGGAGGAGGGTCATGACTCAAGTGTGCATAAAAAAAGACAAGAGTGTCTCTGCAGAGTGCAATTGAGATGATGCATGATGGCATTGCAGGTCATTTCTTGACTCAAATGGGATGGAGTACGTTGCTGCTTAGACTTGCGTGGCTTCGAAAGTGCTTCAGCTACGGCTGGGAAGATTAAAAAGAGTCACGAAAACAGACAAAACGATGAAATCTGCCAAAAAAAAAGGAAGTAAAACATTCTTGGTCTGTCTAATCCCACTAAGTGCTATCGACTCCCCTGTATTAAAAGAAAAAAGCACACTCTCGGTGATTGTAATTCATGTCAAACCTGCACGTCCCCAAAGCAACTTCAAAGCAACCCTTGAGCAAACAAAATATTGGTCATCTATCATCAGCCCAGTAGAAACCTTCTAAGCTCTCGAACCCAACGAGGTCACAGCTGGTCTGGCATCTCGTCGTAGGTTTTAGCATTTATGTCGACCTGTGTTGAAGACACCGCACTGTCCGACCGAACCGTGATAGCAAGGGCTACCGTACACGGGCACAGAGTGGCAATGGTGGGGAACAATATTGATCGTGATCTGCTTGTCGCCCTGCGCGCATTTTGGATTTTGTGCCTCGGGTGCTGGCTTCGGTGGCTCTTGATCATCTTCCTCAACAACGGGCGCTGCGTGCTCAGAACCTGTGATAGTTGGCGCCGTTGGAGATGGATATGTGGCGACTTGTGAGTTGAGATTGTTTCCCCTTCCAAGATTTACAAATGCTGCTTGTTGTTCTGGCGAGAGTTTGAAAAAGTTTTCTGGCGTGAACTTGACAGACAATCCGTGGCAACCTTGATAAGCTCCAAGGGCGAAGGATGTCACAGCTTCCTCCTGTTGATCCCAGTTCATAGGAGGAGGGAAGGCTGTAGTATTGGCAGCTTGAGGATTGTACGCCCATGACATTTGCTGACCAGCATTCCCTGGATAGTTGTTGTAGTACTGTACGCCTTGAAATTGAATCAAGTCTCTGTTTCCACCCGCTGACGACGAGGGCTGAATCTGCTCAACAGGTGCACCAACAACCGCGGTGTTTGATGCTGAATCGCGAGTCAGTGGCTTCTTAAAGCATCGGGGCTTCCAGCTGCGGGTCTTTCTGACAAACGTACCGGCATCTGAGCCGGCGGCTTCAGCGGGGCTTCCAGGCATGGCGAAGCAACAACGTATGTTGCTCTAAAACTTGTCTGAAGGCGGCACAAGGGTTCAAGAGCCGGAAAGTACACTCATGCTCTTCCAAGAAGGATAGGAGAATGGAAAATTCGGGGAGGATGGGACAATATATAGTCAAAATGGAGCAATGCGGCGTGAATAATTGGACTTTGATGAGTCAACCCGTCGATGATTCCGAGAGAGCAGTCAAGGTTCGTATTGTGAAGGGCCAACTTAGCGTGATTCATGGTACATAGATGGTAGTCACCATCGTGGAGATGAATCATTTCGACTTCTTCGCCTCGCCGTCTTGTTTGCCCTCCACATAAGGGTGCTTGATAGTGAGACACCAGATATCCAGGTAGTCACAAATTGTTGTGATGACATCGTGGACGAAACTGCCGTAGACGCCAACGGCAAGCCCCAGGCAGAGGAAAACAAATGCAACCTGATAGGTGTCGCTGCCAAGAGCACTTGGCCACAATCCTAGCCTCGGACCCAGACTGTCGGCCACTGCCCAAGCCAGGGGTAAAACTAAGACATTTTGATAGGGGAATCTTGCCTTCACCAAATGCGCCACAATCATTTGACCGACCGAGTAAGCATTGACCAAACCTGCGAATATGACGAACGGTATGAGGTGGTGATGTAGAATGATCGGATTGAGCGCAAGGTAGGCTGGGATCAAGGTCCAGGTGATGATCATCGGAACAAGGCCTAAGAGTGGCTTATACGGGTCCTGGCCCCTCTCCTTTCGAGCTTTCACGACACTGAGTGCGCTTGAGACAGTGTTGAACACTAAAACAAGACCACCATACAGCATATACCACTCGCTCCACGCCATCTGATACACGGAGTTAGGTATCAAATCGCTCTTTGGAACTCCTAAAGTGGGTAGCATTGGCTGTTGCCAGTAGCTTCCTCCGCCCTTGAGGAATGTGATGAAGTATACGATGATAAGGGTCAGAACTCCTTCCACGGGACCAGATACGATACCGAGGGTCAAAGTATGGGTATGATACTCGTCCCAAGTCTGAATATAAAAGGTAATTATTGCACCAAAGAGTGTTAGGACAGTATTCCAGGACTGGCCTAGGTTCATTGCAGCTGCAAAGAGAAGGACTTCAAGGCTGGTGTTGCATGCATCCACACCTGATCTCGTTAGACGATCCAAACTTTTTGCATGAGAAGAATCATACCATGGTCGAAGAGTTCGCCGAGAGGGCCACTTTGACGTGTGCGGCGTGCTTGGGTGCCATCAACAGCGTCGAAAGTTTGGTAAAGAAACAGCCCAACTGACCAGCTTAGGTAAACCCATGGAGGACAATCCGTATCTAGAGTTGGGTTATACCACAACATAGTCAATATATTGATGATCACAAAACTAAAGCCCGTCAAAGTAATCTTTGAATTCAAATTAGCTGCAGACTATGCTATTGCACATCCAGGGACATACCAGGTTTGGTCTGAAGCATTCATTAGCGGTAGATCTTTTGCATTAGGGAGGAAACCACTTACGCCATTGACAGGGGAAAGAATTTGATGGCCACATTTGTGTAGAATGGCTTCAGGATGTACTTGGAAACTAGAGACTTGTCCACTCCTGCATATTTATACTCGTGGAGCTTTTCGAGATTGCGCTGCCTGATGTAGACCATCTTGGAAAGATTTGAACAGTGTACAGCACGGCTGAAGTGATGTCGAATCTATTGTGACCCTTGTACAGATCAAAAGGAATGACTGTCGCGTGGTGTTTACGCGAAATGTTGGCTGGGGAAAGCAAAAGTTGATGGAGACGAAACAGGAAAAAAGAAATATTAACGAGGCACCGAAAAGAAGTGCCATACACACGACGTCATGGCTTCGGAGCGGCCACCAGATCCACCACGTGCAGCTGCCAGCCACTCGTAGCAATTGAGAAATAGCACGTGACTGCGCTAAGCGTTGTTGGGCTCGGAGCTCAACTTGGTATGAAACAGACCTTCTTCACTTCCTTGGGAGAGGAAGCTTAGAGCAACTCTGTACAGAGCAGGCACGCTCCGTCCTCACAGAGCCTACCAAGATGGTTCCTTTTCTTTGGCAGCATGGCCTCACCACCTCAGCTTTGTGTTATGTTCCTGTCTTGATATAGCCACGCGGCCCTTACCGCGTGTCCACGATGCGCTCCAGTGGCAAATTCGGGTAGAGTTGGTTCAAAAACTGCCAGTGGGCGCCGCAAGCATCGACACAGCAACAATGTATAGAACAGGTGGTTGGAACCAAAATTTTAAGCCCCCACTATCGCATCAAGTAGGGCTCAAGGAAGGTGCTATCAATCTGATCCCTCTCGTCCCATATCACGTGATGCATTCATTCACCTTAACCTCATCCCTCCTGTGACTGTGTCAAGCACCTATTGTTGTCCAAGTTTATTCAATTCTATTCACTGCTCTCATCCTCGGTAACCAGATCCTATTCACATTGTTCTCCGCAGTGCATTCTGCCGGACTCATGGATCCGGCAGCATGGTTCTACCGCCCAAGGGTTGGGTCTCAAGGTTTTGGGATGCTCAATGATAGGTTCTGACCTTCACCTATTGTTCCTGAGGATTTCATCCTAAAATTATCCAAACATTTCATTTGCACCTCCAGAAATACTTCCTGCTTCTGCATCTTCTTACCATTTCCCCTCCAGCATCGATTTAATTTCTCATTCCCTGCACCCACTAGCAACCAAGAAGCATCTCTCCCATTTATCTCCATTCGATTATCTCTCATCTATTGTCAAAATCAGGCATCCACAGCCACCATGGCGCAACCTGATCCCGAACTCCGTGAACCCGAGCTCCTGGAAAGCAGATACCTTCGATTCCTCCAACGAGAATGCAACTACAACCAGGTTCTGTGTGATGTATCCGAGTTGAGGCGGCGGGTCCGTCTTAACTCCCTATCAACATGGTCAAAGCCTACGACAGAAAGTGTGGATGCAGGAATGCTTAGCACCGTACCCTTCGAGACAAATGTCAACATTTTGCAACACACTGCCATCTCTGATCTCTTCACACTGCGTGCCACCAATTCCTATATGAAGGACATGATCGAGCAGTGGGAGCCCTTCAACATAATCACCCGTCACGGTGCAGATACTGTCAGAGCACTGTTGGCAACTGGCGGAGGGCTCTTGTGGACAGCTGGGCAACTCATCGACGTTCTGTTCACAACCAAGTGTGAAATATGCGGCGAACATGGCGACATTATCCACTTGTTGAAACTCAAAAGATGCTGTTTCCGCTGTTTGTCTCAGGAACGCGAGCTTCTGGCTGTTACGATCGAATACGCAAATGATTTTCTTCGGTTATCTGACGAGGAATTGAAGAAGCTGCCAAAGCTCACCACAATCCTTCAAAAGGATTTCTGGGGTTATCCTAGCCACCAGGGTCGCGTTGTCGACTACCAATCAGCGTTGAAGGTGTCGGGTGATCGGGCTCCTGACCATCCAGAAACGTACCCAACACCAGCTTTATACGGTTGCAGAATTAAAATATTGCAAGACTGTCTTGACTCAACGCTACGAAGCATTCAACCAAGGCCTAGGACGAGAATTCATGAACGTCGAGGCCATCCTGCCCCTATGAAGCTCCCATCTCAGCTCTTTCTAGCTCCGGAAACCGATTATAGGCAGCACGCCTGCGCTGTTCGCCAAGCCGGGATGAGACGCAAAAGAGCTAGGCTTGCGGACGGTACCTTCAAGGATAATGTTACTGTCGTCAACACCGTTCGCTGTGAAGGATGTGCCTACTTCTGGAATTACCACTGCCCACTCCCATATCATTTCCACAAGATATATGCCCATGACCAGACAGGCGGCCCAACGGATTTCACCAAGCATTTGCAGCATTGTATATACGCACGGGCTCATTGGAGGAGAATCAGCAACCCCTTTCGCCCGGTATCACTCCATAAGCAGATCCAGGTGCTTGATGGATGGAGCAATGGATTTTGGCC